>JADMIO010703122.1_pt1 | contig 87822 bp, 75 predicted proteins | sample 8958161 | NCBI WGS metagenome assembly JADMIO01 (sample SAMN16585339, study PRJNA669376) | soil metagenome | isolation source: Crop rotation soil | place: USA: Cullars Rotation, Alabama | collected 2011 | reverse complement strand
CGCGACAACTTGTCCACGTGGAATTCTAAGCTTAGGATCCCAATGTGCTGGAAAGTAGTGGTGCTTCTTATGAGTTTCATGGAGCAACAACGACGCCCTTCCCCGGAGCACTCAGCACGGTCACGGCCGCAACTGTCGTAGTGGATGCAGACGTTACGCTTAATAAAAATGTTTCTGTTACAAGCAGTTTGAATCTCACAAGCGGTAAACTTACAATACTTACCGGAAAAGTATTAACAGTGGCATCCGGGAGCACCGTTACGGGTTCGGGATTTGGTGTGTCCAAGCATATTGTAACGCAGGTAAACACAAGTACAGGTGCTACGGGTATGGTGCGCGTAAGCAGTCTCACAGGTACGGCCACATTGCCTATTGGAAACGGAACGTATTATATGCCCGTCACGCTAACCACTCTGTCAGCCTTCGATTTCAGCCTTTGTGTTTTCCAGGGAATTACAAAAAATGGAACTCCAAATGGAGTCGCGTTTAGTACACAGCAGAAAAAGGGTGTGGTTGACGCGGTCTGGATCGTAAATAAAAACAGCGGATCGGGTGCCGTGACAATGCAGTTACTTTGGCCGGCTGCTTTAGCAGGGTCAAATTTTGTAGCCTTCGCCAATAGCGATATTGGCATTGCCCATTATGGTACGTATTGGGAATCACCATTGGGTTCCGGTAATCAATCACTAAAAACGGGTACAAGAACTGGCATTACAACTTTTTCACCTTTCGGTATAGGCAAGATTGGCATTCCACTGCCTTTGGAATTTGGTGACCTAAAAATTTATAAAGAAAATAATGATTTGTACCTTGATTGGTCTACCTATGATGAAATGAATGTGGACCATTTTGAAATTGAGCGGTCGCAAAACGGCCAGCAATTTGTTACTGCGGGTACAATGAATGCAAGAGGTAATGGCAATGGCAGCAAGACGGACTATCATTGGATCGATCCTTCACCATACAGCGGCACTTCATTCTACCGGGTAAAGGAAGTTGATATTGATGGAGGGTCGAAATATAGCCCGATCGTACGAGTTGACCTTGGCAAGAGTAATTCTAAATTTAATCTGTTTCCAAATCCTGTTCTTGACAAAAAGGTATTGGTCCAGGCGAACATAGAACAGGGCAGATATAATATCCTGGTGTCCGATCTGGATGGTAAGAAAATCTTTGATCAAACCCTGGATCATGGTGGAGGTATTATCAGCAAAAGCATTCAATTACCTTCAGGCACACGTCCGGGAATGTATCTGTTGACGATCAGGGGCAACGCAGTAAAACTCCTTCAGCAGTTTATAGTTAGGTGATTGCCGGAAAGTTTTAAACTTGAAACGAGATTATCGCTTGACACACCTTTTTTGGTAAACAAGACCTGCAAAAAAAATTTCTAAAGAAATTGTTTACCTTAGGTTGAGTAATTACGACAAATCCCTGGCATATTTTCTTTGAACGGAAAATACCCCTCTACTTCGAATAGGTCTCATTTTTTATTACACTCTATTAAAGCGAAAATCTGCCCCGTGATAAAACTGGAGGTTAATGCGCCTGGGGACATGATGCTGAAGTTGATCGTTTGCGCATATAAACGATCGTATCTCTATTCTCTCACCTAAAAATAAATAGTTATGGCAACGAAAACAAAAGCAGCAAAACCCAGGAAACGTTTTTTTAGAATGGTAATTCCTGTTCCAATCATGGATAGGAATGCCGGAAAACCGGCTTCTGTAAGAAAGGAAAATGCTGAAAAAGAATTCCGGCAAATAGTGTTTCCAAAACTCAAAAATCATGAATTATGGGACATTACCAGCATCACCTTTAGAGGTCCGGCGAGGAAAAAATATCTTATGACTATTGGTCTTAAGCGAAACAATCAGCAAGGCCCAAGTAGCGACCCCAAAGTTACTAAGCCAACAACGCCGCCACCGTCCGCATAAATTGACAGGTTTAAATAAATAATTTATGACCATTACAATGTCTCACGTCATTAGACCAATTGCTAATGTCGTCTGGCCTATCGTAAATGTTTTTAAACGGCATCAGACAAATAGGCCGAGTAGAAAAGGGGTTAAGAAAACGGGTGTAATCGGAGATTTTCTTCCAAGCATTGTTGTCAAGTTTTATGATAATGTATCTTTCCCTTATCATGAAGATGCCGATGTGCAGGAATATGTTTCAAAAAATAAATTGTTTCCCTGGCAAGAACTGCATGAGAGATTTCCCGGCATCAGGGTAAGCAAATTGTTTAACTCACTTAAGCCTGAAGAAATTAACAAATTAGTTGAGAGCATCAAAAAGTCAAATCCCGGATATAATCCTCCAAACTTTCTTTCCTGTGCCTCTATTGATTATCCCGAGAAGGGTTACGGTAAAGAATTGTTGTCGGTTATTACTAAATCTGAAATTGTCGAATATGCTTATATCGAAAGTGATGCTGGCCCATCTTCCAATATTACAGGAACAAACCCCGACCTGCGTGAACAAGGTTATTTAAATCGGGCACCCCAGGGAATCAATGCAAAATACGCATGGAGGAAAACTGGCGGGCGGGGTGAAGGCGATGTTCAATTTATCGATATCGAGCAAGGGTGGGCTCTGGACCACCAAGATCTTCCCCGGAATATCCCTTTACTTTACGGCATCAATTCTCAATTTCTTTTTCATGGCACGGGTGTATTGGGAATAATTTTTATGCAGGATAACGGTGAGGGAGGGGTGGGTATAGCTTATAAGGCACGCCCCCAGGTAGTTTCTCAGATAGTAGAAAGGGTTGATAGCAATGGACGAGTAAGGAAAGCAAATATTGTTAATGATGCCATTTTGAAAGCAATCGATCAATTGAACTTTGGCGATATTCTTTTAATTGAGGCACAGGTTAGTGACGAAGACTTCAAGATTTGGCCTGTTGAGATAAGAAGAATGACATTTGATCTAATAGAATTGGCGACAAAGAAAGGGATCATTGTAATTGAACCCGCAGGCAATGGCGATGATAGCAATGATCCGGTTGGCAATAACCTGGATGATTTTAAAAATGCATGGGAAAATAAGGTTCTCGATCGTACGTCGGGAAACACGGAATTTAAAGATTCGGGCGCCATTGTGGTTGCCGCCGGATCAAATAAAAATGGCCATTCCAAAATCAAATCCACAAACTTCGGCAATCGAATTGACTGCTTTGCATGGGGTGAAAAGGTCTTTACGACAGATAACCCTGCCGAAGCACCTAACCCATCTGACCCGTATCAACGGGATTTTAATAGCACATCGAGCGCCGCTGCAATAATAGCCGGAGCGGCGATTGTTGTACAAAGCATAGTAGAAGCATCACGCAAGCCGCGCCTGAGTCCTGCTCAAATGCGCGACATTTTGAGCAATAACGGAACATCAAGCCCCAGGATAGGAATAATGCCAGATTTGAAACAAATAATCGACGAAGTTCTTCCCAGTTTGTAGAAGACAAATGGGCTTTATTGAAATCGGGCCTCAATACGATTGCCTATGAGATATGCATCTTTTTTCGCCCTATTTGTTTTATTTCCTTGTAGATTCCTGGCAAGTCAATGCCCCGATAGGGATGTACTATGGAAAAGATTAGTATTTCTGAGAGACTCATCCACCTTATCGCTGACCGATCGATTACATGAAATGTTGTCGTATGAGGCGAAGATAAAAGGCTGTTCTTACAAGTTCGATTCAACTCATGCATTACTGATGCAGCGGATCGGAGCCACTTATTTCCGCCTCGCTGACTATCTCAAAGCAATCAATTATACAAAGCAGGCTATTAACATCATTAATTCAAATGCTGGTAAGCCCTCTGTGAATATGAGGCACAACATAAAGAATTACTATAATCTTGGTTGGTTTTCCGATTCGGTTGGAAATGTGATCGAAAAAATGGAGGCCTATGATAGTTGTATATCTACTTCCATGAAATTGAATTCCCCGGATCTTTATTGTGTCGTGGCATTAGTGCAGAAGGTGGAACATTTTTTTGATGTGGGCGATTATCAGAGTTGTATTAATTACTCAAGGTTGCTTGAAAAGGTTTCGCAAGAATATGCGGAGCGGGAGGATAAAGAGCGTGGGTCGCAATATGTGCTGACGAGTTTGGCGTTGAGAGTGAATGCACTGATCAAGTTCAAAGATTATGAAGCTGCGGAAAAGATCCTTAATGATAAAGTTGATGAATGTAAGAAAACTGGTCTGAAAGGTTACCTGTGTACCATTTACCAGCAGTTAGCCGATCTTGAAATACAAAAAAAGAATTATGAAAAGGCTATACTTAATTACGATCTCGCCTTTAAATATGCAAAAGATGTGAGAGATAGCATATCATGCGTTATTATTTTAAATAACACGGGATATGATATTTTCTTTAAGAAATTTAACGACCTGGATAAGGCATTTGACCATTACAAAAAAGCGCTCGCTTACAGCAAAAACAATCAATCCGGGACCATATCGAACCGATTTGAAGTATTGGATGTGCTGGACCACCTGGGAAGTTTGTACGCAGCAAAGGGACTTTACGATTCAGCATCTTTTTATTTCAAGCTTGCATTGGACCAGATCAAACCGGGTATGACCGAAGAAGCTTTGTTGAGCAGCTCGATTGAAGATTTCTCCAAACATAGGCACATGCATTATTTAAGCGATCTCCTTTTAAATCGAGGTGACGCACTGATCGACCAATACAAGAATTCAGGAAAAAAAGAGTTCTTGAGTGAGGGAATCAGAGTCTACAAAGTAACTGATCAATTACTTGACAAGATCAAGTATCAACAAACCGAATTAGAATCAAAGCTTTTATGGAGAAGCGATAGTAGACGTTTATACGAGCACGCGATTGCTGCATGCTACCTACAAAACAACCCAGTTGATGCTTTTTATTTTTTTGAAAAAAGCAGGGCGGTATTGCTACAGGATCAGCTCAATGAACAACATTGGTCACATGAAAATGATATTCACCGGCAAACACAATTGGAAAAACGGATCAGGCGATTGCAGGAAGAATCAAGCAACACAGATAGATCTTCTGCACAGTATTCAAACATCCAGGGCGAGATATTTGATAATGAACAGGAACTCGAACGCTTAAGAGATATCATAAAAACAAATAACCCACTCTATTACCAAAATTTTGTAGAAAAAAATTTTATTACTATCAAAGATGTCCATGATAAAATTTTAAGGGATCACCAGGCATTGGTAGAGTTATTTGCCGGCGATAGTGCCGTTTATGCACTGGCAATTACATCACAAAGCTCCTATCTCGAGAAGATTGATAAAAGCTCTTTTGATCGCTTATCTGATACATACAGAAATCTTATTTCTAATCCGGATTTAGTAAACAGAAACTTTGATAAATTCAAGGGTCTCTCCAGTCAACTATACAAGTTGATTTTTAAAAATGCCGATTTACCCGCGGGTCGTATCATATTTTCACCCGACGGCAAATATTTTCCTTTTGAAGCATTGGTAACAGGTACACAGCCTCTCACTTATTTCCTGGAAGATCATGCGGTAAGCTACACCTATTCTGCCCGTTATCTACTGAACAATTTTAATATAAATGCAACTCCCAATTCATACACATTTATCGGTTTTGCACCCGTGCAATATGCAAGCGCTTTACCGGAGTTGTCCGGCAGTGATCAGTCATTGCAACGCATGAGAAGTTATTTCAGTGATGCAACTAATTTCATAAACAACAATGCGTCAAAAAATAATTTCCTGAACGAGTATTATAAGTATAAGATCATACAGTTATACACCCATGCTACGGATAGTGGTTATATCGGAGAACCGATGATCTATTTTTCAGACTCTGTGTTATCGCTTTCGGATCTTTTTTATGAAGGCAAACCTTCGACCAGTTTAGTTGTTCTTTCTGCGTGTGAAACTGCCAATGGGAAATTATATAATGGAGAGGGCGTTTTTAGTTTTAGCAGACAGTTTGCAGCATTAGGGATCCCGTCCTCGGTTTCCAATTTGTGGCAGGTAGATAATCAATCTACTTATAAGATAACTGAATTGTTTTATAAATATTTGTCGCGAGGGCTGCCGTCAGATGTTGCTTTGCAGAGGGCTAAAAAAGAATTCAGGAAGACCCATTCATCCAAAGAGCAGGATCTTCCCTATTACTGGGCGCCAGCGGTCCTGATCGGGCAATCAAACGCTATACTTCCCGAAAAATCTTTTCAATGGAAATGGCTGGCGCTTTTCGTTACGGCAGTATTTCTTTTGGTATTCCTTTGGAGAAAGAAATTCCGGAAAAGAAGAGTTAAAACCTGGTCAACCTAATTCAGGATATAAAGGAAATTGCTTCATCCATTGTTTCACTTCTTCGCTGACCGACTTGATCGTTTTTTCATCTTCTATTTTCATTAAGACACGATCGACCAGGTCAACTACTATTTCCATATCTTTTTCTTTCAATCCTCTTGTTGTGATCGCCGGCACTCCGATACGAATACCTGAAGTGACAAATGGACTTTTATCGTCAAAAGGCACGGCATTTTTATTGACTGTAATGTGAGCTTTGTCCAAGGTTTCTTGTGCTTTTTTCCCGGTAAGATTTTTATTACGAAGATCGATCAGCATGAGGTGGTTGTCGGTGCCACCGCTGCTGATGTTGTAACCGCGACTGACAAATGCCTTTGCCATAGCTTGTGCGTTGACCTTTATTTGTTTCGCATACACAGTGAATTCATCGGTCAATAACTCTCCAAATGCAACGGCTTTTGAGGCAATGATATGTTCCAATGGCCCGCCCTGTGTACCCGGGAATACTGCCATGTCAAGCAGGTGACTCATCATACGGATATTTCCTTTTGGATCCTTTACACCAAAGGGATTTTCAAAATCCTCTCCCATTAAAATAATTCCGCCCCTCGGTCCGCGTAAAGTTTTATGGGTAGTGGAAGTAACAAAGTGACAATCATCGAATGGTGATTTTAATAAACCCTTTGCGATCAAGCCGGCGGGATGTGCAATATCTGCCATGACGAACGCGCCGATCTCACCGGCGATAGCCCTGATCTTTGCATAGTCCCATTCCCGACTGTAAGCAGAAGCTCCACAGATAATTAATTTGGGTTGCTCCTTTAAGGCAATTTCTTCCATTTGGCCATAGTCAATTGTTCCGCTCTCTTTCCCCACACCATAGAAAACTGCCTGGTATAACTTGCCACTGAAGTTTACGGGTGAACCGTGCGTGAGATGGCCACCCATACTAAGATCAAGACCCAAAATTTTGTCTCCGGGTTGTAATATGGCCATCATCACAGCCGCATTTGCCTGGGCACCACTGTGAGGTTGTACATTGGCATATTCGCAATCGAAAACTTTTTTTATACGATCAATGGCGATCTGCTCTGTCTCATCCACCACCTCACAACCACCATAATAACGGCGGCCTGGGTAACCCTCAGCATATTTATTGGTCATTACATTGCCCATTGCCTGCATGGTTTGCAGAGAAACAAAATTCTCCGAAGCGATCAGTTCAATACCGTTACGCTGGCGCTCCAATTCTTTATTGATAAGATCAAAAACCTGTGTGTCTTTTTGCATGGCGCAAAAGTAAATGAACAATCTTAAATGAAACAAATGCTTTCATTTATTATAACCTGGCATGTTTTCAGGAAGAAATAATTGTGTAAATATTCTTTATAAGTTTTTCAAGATCGATATCGTCGCGGTTTGAAAAAATGACAACCAGGAAATTTTCTTCGGGGACAGAAAAACTATAAGCACGGAAGCCGCCGTTTGACCCACTATGATACACTTTACGAGCTGCTAAGCCGTCATCAATAAACCATCCAAAACCGTAACTCAAATGTTTTTCTTTGTCAATTGGAAATTGTGAAGAGCGGGCCTGGGCAATCATTTCTTTGGATAATATTTTACCCGACTGCAAAGCTGCATACCATTTCAGGTAATCGTCGACAGAGGTATAAATACCGCCATCACCCTCAGTAGAAAAGAAAATATTTTCATCGGCGCCGGATCTTTTAAAACTTTTCGTTGCTGTGTCAAATTCATAGCCGAATGCTTCATTTTTTATTTTTTCTTTTTCATTCCAAACCACTGTCTGCGTCATTCCGAGGGGAGTAAAAATATTTTGCTTTAGGTATTGAGCATAGCTTATTCCGCTGACCTTCTCAATAATCAAAGACAGTAAACAATAAGCAGTATTGCTGTAACGGAAATGACTGCCAGGAACAAAATAAGTTGAGTCAGTATTTTGAATTGCATTTAGCACATCAGTAATATGTGCGTGCTTCATGTTTTTTGTATCACTCAGATCATAGTGATCAATAAGGCCAGAGCTATGTGTAAGTAGCTCCTTTACAGTAACTGTTTCCGCCACTTTTTTATTCAGCGCCGGAAAGAATTTGCCCAGGCGATCGTCCAGTGAAAGTTTATTGCTTCCGGCAAGTTGCAAAATGGCAAGAGCCGTGAATTGCTTCGTGAGCGAGCCGATGTTAAAATCGGTTTTTGAATCAAGATTTTTTTGGGTTTCAAGATCAGCCACTCCATAACTATTTTTGAAAATCGATTTTCCGTTTTGAGTAACGGAAATTGAAATACCCGGAACGTCGTCTTTATAAATGTGCCCCAGGAGCGAGTCAATCTCTTTGACTTTATACTCGAGTTGTCCAAAACTTCGTGCGGAAAAAAATAGTAGTAAAAAAACGACGGTTGATCTTATAGTCATAAGTTGATTTAAATAAATATAAGTCCTTTAAAAATACCCCGGCAATTCAAACTATAAATTTCATTACTTTCATGGGCTGATTAGAATTCAAAAAAGAAAGATGAAGGCAATCATACCGGTAGCAGGTGCAGGGACCAAACTGAGACCTCATACTTACACGCAACCTAAGGCTTTGATCCCATTGGCCGGCAAAACGGTCCTGAGTATCATCGTTGATCAGCTTTGCGAAGCCGGTATAAAAGAATTTATTTTTATTGTAGGTTATCTCGGTGATAAAATACAAGATTATATCCGCGAAAAATATCCACAGCTTACGGCGCATTTTGTTCATCAAACCGATCGCCAGGGCATAGGTCATGCGGTAAGACTTACCCGCAGTATAGTGAATGGTGAAGAAATATTTGTGGTCCTTGGCGATACCATTTGTGAGTACGATGTGCACGAGGTGATCAACAGTCCCTATTCGATGTTGGGAGTAAAAAAAGTTGATGACCCGCGGGACTTTGGCGTGGCTGAGATCAATGATGAAGGAATGATCGAGCACGTAGTAGAGAAACCTCATATCCCCAAAAGCAACATGGCATTGGTTGGCCTTTATAAAATAAAGGAAAGCGACCAGATGTTTCAATGTCTTGAAACAAATATTAAACAAGGCTTACGTACGCATGGGGAATATAGCATAACAGATGCGCTGGATTGCATGATCAAATCAGGCGCAAAATTCAAGGCCTTCAGGGTGGAGAACTGGTTTGATTGCGGCCGAAAAGAAACCTTGCTCGAATCTAACGCCACGCTTCTGAAGAAGTTCGGAGGTAAGATCGAAGAAGGACTTCATTTTGAAAACACGGTCGTTATTCAGCCAGTGAGTATTGCTGCAGGGTGCAACATAAAAAATTCAATTATTGGACCGAATGTGGCAGTTGGAGAGAACACAACGATCGATTATTCGATCATAAAAAATTCCATTATCGGCGCTTACTCTAATCTTTTTGATATTGTGCTCGACGCCTCACTCATAGGTAGTGATACCGAAATAAAAGGTGAAACGAGAACACTGAATATTGGTGATAATACAGATATTGACCTCGGGTAACTTGAGATGTTAATCTAAGCACGGGTCATTCTTCAGAGCAATCCGGACGAGGACTGGAAATGACTCTGAATTTATCATTACCATTTTTTTCTGCTGCCAAAATTATTACTTCCCTTGCTTTCTCTTTCCCTGGCAACAGTCACCGATATTGGTCTGCCTTCAATTTCTTTGTTGTTCAGGTTCTTAATGGCTTCATTTGCTTCTTTGGTGGACTCCATTTCGACAAACCCGAAGCCCCGGCTGCGGCCGGTCTCACGGTCCGTGATAACCTTTGCGGAAGATACAACGCCGTATTGTGTAAATAATTTTCTCAGGTCTTCATCAGTAGTATGAAAACTCAAATTTGAAACGTACATGTTCATGGATCAATGATTAAAAGTTAACAATAGGAAGTCAGTGTGATGAAGTCTGCAGAAAAAAGCTGAGTGAACTGAACTATTACTAAAAAGCAAGAATGGAGTTAAGTCATCTAAATTTTGAAGAACTAATCACTATGTGAAGATAATCTTATTATTTTGAATGATCCTGATTTATTCTTACCCCTTCTTGCAAAGTTTAGCTGGTGAAAGTTTAAGGACGGCCTCGAAAAATTGACGTAACTTACATGATCGTCAGAAGCTTAAAATCAAAAGAATTAATCATGGCTAAATCGCGGGAAACATGGAATAAAAAGGAAAGAGAAAAGCAAAAGCAAAAAGCAAAAAAAGAAAAAGAAGAGAGAAAAAAACAAAGAAGAGAAACAGCAAAAGCTGGTGATCTTGAAAATATGATGGCCTACGTGGATGAGAACGGCGTCATAACGACAGTTCCACCCGATCCCGCAAGAAAGAAAATCATCAGGGTAGAGGACATAATAATTGGTGTACCTGAACAGAAACCTGTTGATCCTGAAGATCTTATCAGAAAGGGAAAAGTGACCTTTCTTAACGAAGGAAAAGGTTATGGATTTATCAGGGACCAGCAATCAGGCGAAAGTCTTTTTGTACATGTAAATAGTTGTTTGCAACAGATACAGCAGCATGACAATGTAATTTTTGAAGTTGAATGGGGGCCAAAGGGAGCCAGTGCGGTAAATGTAAAATTAATCTGACCAGACCAGGCAATACGAGCATTCAAACCTGTTAACTGCCTCTTTCCTCTTTAATTGTTCTTTGGATTATATAATAAAATTTGATGAAAGAAGATGTCGAAAGTGCAGTTGCTGAATTCACTAGCTATGCGGCGAAAATGTATTCCTGGATTTTTGATCAATTCCATAATTCGATCAGGAACATTAACCGGGCCGAGGAAGAAAATGTTTTCAAGATGCAGTTGTCTAAATATTCAGTTGAATTAAAAAAACATCTGGAAGAGCAGGTGAAACTATTGGTCGGTTCCCACCCGGCAGCCTATAAACAAATAGAATCTGTTCTATCCGAAAAAATCAATTATTATTTGCAGGCGTTCTGGCAGAAGTGCGTCTCGCTGTAACATTTCATAATTTTTGCTCGAACGGGAAGGGGGCAGACTTCTGAACTACTAGTGTCACTGGTCATTGCGCGTTATCAGGATCCTCTTCTTTTGCCTCGGAAGCTTCTTCGCTGGCTGGTTCGACCGGCGTATTGTTTTTAATGTATAACTGAAAATCGCTGTTCAAGGACATTTCGAGTTCGTTCTGTTGCATGAACCGGTATGTCGTGGTGTCCTGTTGCAACACTGAAACGAGGTCTTTGGCAACGGCCGGAAAATTTTCTCCTGCTCTGAGGCGGCCTTTGGTCAACTGGACCGAAAAAGTATATTTTACTTTTTTGCCACCTGAGGCCCGCTGAAAATCGCTGCTGTTCATATCCAGCGTTTGTTCAGTTTTTACAGAACGTTTGAGAAGGATCTTAATGACAGGAAGGTATTTGTTCCATGTCTGTAGGAACATAATGAATATTTTTAAATGAAAGAAACATCAAACCACCTCTGATAGTCTTGTAAATTCAACACCATTGAATATGCGGGCAAGATTTACATCTTTTGTTTTTTCCCATCTTTCGATATTGGCATTCGTTACTATCCGCCATAAATTTTTTGACTTCAGGTCATTATAGTCTTCGCTTTTGATAAACAATCCCTTGATGGTCTCACGTTGCCTGAAATGAATGTTCAACGGTTTGTCGGTATTACTCTTTGCTTCCACATGTTTGATAATTGCATCATTCGTCATATTTGAATGGTTTTACCGGTTAAAAATTGAAAGAATCTGAAAGGCTTGCAGGATGAAAGAATAAAACAGCAGTAGTGGATCAAACTAAGTGCTGTAGAACTCAAAATATGCCCGAAGGTAACTCTTAAAAACCGGACGAAGGATTTTTATTTTGGGTATCTGTTGCTATTGGCGACAAATTTTCGCTCTTATTGAGTTTATTACGCTAATTTTGCAGATTGTTTCTCTATAAAATACCTTCATGAACATTCCAAAGTTTTCCAATATCCACCAATCTTTCCATACAGAACTGAAAACAAAGATCAGTGAATACTTTCTGGAAGTAGGTCGTTCTACAACGGGCAATTACAAACTCTTTCTAAAAGCGGTCATCTTAATGGTGAGCTTTATACTTGTTTATATACATCTTGTATTTTTTACCCCGCCTGTACTCTGGCAGGTATTTGAAAGCATACTATTAGGGGGGTTGGTGGCTGCAATCGGTTTTAATGTAATGCATGATGGGGCTCATGGCAGTTTTAGTAAATACAAATGGGTTAACCGCCTCGCTGCTTTTTCATTGAACATCCTGGGGGGCAATAGTTTTATGTGGAATATGAAACATAATGTCATTCATCATGCGTATACAAACATAGACGGTGTGGACGATGATATTGATATCCAACCCTGGCTTCGCATGAGCAGTACGCAAAAGAAATACCGGCTGCACAAGTATCAACATTTGTATTTCTGGATACTTTATTCCATGCTCTATATTTTCTGGGTATTTTTATTGGATTATCAAAAATATTTTAAGCGCAGGATTGGAAAGATGCCGGTTAAAAAAATGAAGTGGAGCGATCATTTGATTTTCTGGGGATTCAAATTAGTTCATATCTTTTTGTTTATCGGCCTGCCAGTTTATAAAGTGGGTTTTGAATCGTGGCTTATCAGCTTTCTCATCTTCACCCTGGTGGCAGGTTTTGTATTGAGTCTTGTTTTCCAGCTTGCACATACGGTTGAACATACTGCCTTTCCTATCGCTAATTTGGAAACTGGCAAAATGGAAGATGAATGGGCCGTTCACCAGTTAAGGACCACCGCCAATTTTGCAACAAAAAATAAACTCGTTACCTGGCTCACAGGTGGGTTGAATTTTCAGATCGAGCATCATTTATTTCCTAAAATATCTCATATTCATTATCCCGCTCTTCATAACATTATTAAAAAGATCTGCGAGGAACGGGGCTTAGACTATATTGAATTTAAGAATGTCCGGTTTGCCATCGCATCTCATGTAGCCTTTTTAAGGCAAATGGGCAAGTAATGTATAGGTGAGTATAACCATAACTCATCACTTCATCCCGTATCTTTAACGCCGATGAATATTTACAATGGCTTTCTCAAACCGTATCACCAAACTTTTTGGCATTGATTATCCCATCGTCCAGGCCGGAATGATCTGGGCAAGTGGCTGGCGACTGGCCAGTGCCGTAAGTAATGCGGGGGGATTAGGACTTATAGGCAGCGGATCGATGTATCCGGATGTCTTAAAAGAACATATTCAAAAGTGTAAGTCCGCGACCAGCCGTTCCTTTGGAGTAAACGTACCCCTGTTGTATCCTGACATCGATAAACATATCCAGATCTGTATTGAACAAGGGGTAAAAATTATTTTTACTTCTGCCGGTAACCCTAAGACCTGGACAGGCGTTTTAAAGGAAAGAGGCATCACGGTAGTTCATGTTGTAAGTAGCAGCAAGTTTGCAAAAAAAGCCGAAGAAGCGGGTTGCGACGCGATAGTGGCTGAGGGATTTGAAGCCGGTGGCCATAATGGGAGGGAGGAGACAACGACGATGGTTCTTATACCTTCTGTAGCAAATGCAGTTAAGTTGCCTGTATTGGGCGCAGGAGGTATCGTAAATGGAAGACAGATGCTGGCAGCCATGATCATGGGAGCCGAAGGAGTTCAAATGGGAAGTCGGTTTGTAGCCAGTGAAGAAGCATCGTCTCACGGGGAATTTAAAAAGGCAGTGATTCATTCGCAGGAAGGTGATACGATCTTAACCATGAAACAACTAACACCTGTAAGGATAATAAAAAATAAATTCTTCCAGGAAGTATCGCAGGCTGAGTTGAGAGGAGCAACGGTTGATGAACTGAAAACGTTACTAGGAAGAGCCAGGGCTAAGAAAGGGATGTTCGAAGGAAACCTAGATGAAGGGGAGTTAGAAATAGGCCAGGGAAGCGCTTTATTACGTGATATTTTACCGGCCGCTGAGATAGTAAAAAATGTTTGGCTAGAATTTGAAGGAGCCCTTAGTAATCCAATAAAAAAAACTTAGCTTTGTTTACACATGCGAGTGATTGAGTGAAAATTATCTGATCACAAATTAATTCACATGAAACCGAAATTCCTATTGCTGATTTCTTTTTTTGTCCTCGGATCTTTCGTCGCCAAAGCTAACACAGATCCCGGTAAGAAAGATGATATTATGGGTAGCGTAACAGGGGCTGAAGGCAAGAAGCCATTGAAGGATGTTTGTATCACAGCCTACCTTTGTTCCAAGAAGGAAAAAGTAGTAATTACCGACGGAACCGGCGCTTATTCTTTTGATGATCTGAAACCCGGTGTCTATAAATTCGTTTTTGAAAAAGACGGATATAAAAAAGTGGTAAAAGAAAAAGTGACTGTAAAAGTGGATGAGGGTTTTCAATTGGATATAGAAATGTTACAAGACAATACAACCGATGTAATGCCATCGACTTCACACTTTTTGTACAACTAACGATTGCCTTAACTAGTTTGGAAATGGGGTGTAGATAATACATCCCAATTTTTTTGACCGTGCTTTAACACGGAGATCCCGTCGATCCTGCATGACGCTTTATAGGTTTCTTTTTTAAAGATCTCCCATGCTTCGTAAAAGGCCTTTTTGCGCAGGTCCCTGGTAGCTATGGTTACATGAGGGTGAAAAGGACGATCTTCTTTTTTGATCGGGAAGAGATTGCCGGCAATTAAATAGTCATGCAACTGATCGTGCAAACTCTGCAACGGTGGCGTTGGTAATACATCCACATAAATGACCCTGGGTTTAAAGGCAGAGAAATTTTTCAGGTCTATTTCAAAAGAGACCTGGCGTTGGGAGAACTGGCTGATTTCACCTTCTAAGTTGCTTTCAAGGTTGTCGCTCATCCAGAAAGGGGGAACAAGCGTGATATGCGCTGGTGAACGCAGCGCGACCACACAATCGAAATGATCTTTCATGTACAGTTTCCATTTTAATATCTCATCATTGACTTCCTTAGGTAAAACCAAAGCGATGAAATACATATTAGCCATGGCATAAAATTAAGCCGCCCCGATCCTTCGACAAACTCAGAACGGGACGGCTTTGCTTTTCCATGGCTATAGGCAAGCGAGGTTATTCGTCGTCATCATTGTAGATATTAAAATCATCATCCGACTTCTTTATAGTGAATTTGTCGTGTTTTTTGAGGAAACTTTTATATTTATTGTAAACATCCGCAGGTTGCTTTTTACCGTTGATGATCAACTCACCGTTTTTGTGCTGGATTGAGTAGCCTTCTTTCTTGTTGATCAAGCCATCTTTTTCCAATCCATCCACAAAACTTTTATATTCTCTCATTTCAACTTTTGCCTTTTCGATACTTACTTTTGCGTTTGCTATTTCCTTTTCAATTTTTGGCCCTAATCCTTCCATTTCTATTTGCAGTTTTTTCATATCTGCGTCAAGCTTGCTCATGTCAATTTGCTTCATAGCCTCTTTCATTTGTTCGTTTATCTTTTCCATATCCACGTCCTTCATTGCTTTGTCCACATCCATCTTTATTTTATCCATGTCAATTTGCTTCATCGCTTCCTTCATTTGTTCGTTCACCTTGTCCATATCTACTTCTTTTATCGCCTTGTCTACATCCATCTTTATTTTAGCAATGTCAATTTGTTTCATTGCTTCTTTCAATTGTTCGTTCACCTTTTCCATATCGACCTTGATCTCGGCTCTGTCCAATTCATCGAGAACATCATCCAGGTCACGGACCTTTTTATCAGCTTTATTTTTTGGGACGGTGTCGTTAATACTTTGTCCTGTCTTTTGTTGATGTGTTTGTTTTTGCCCGCCCCACGAGAGAAGTATAACGGAAAAACAGGCTGCAATGGCAATAGCAAAAAAATATTTGAGTGCGTCGGGTTTTGAGTTCATACAATTACAGGTTTAAAAAATTTACGAGTTCATGTTAAACGAAGTACTTCGTACCAAATATACGATTGATTTCGTATTCTGTTAAAGAAATTTTTTAATGGGAAAATTTTAACAAACAGGGCTGTTGTCTGCTAAGAAGTGCGTCGCAGCCACCTGATCATTTCTTTCCAGGTCACTCTTTTACCATACAGTAAAATGCCGGTGCGGTAAATTTTTCCGGCAAACCAGGTTGTTAAAACGAAACCCCCGATCAGCAAGGCCATTGATAGAAATAATTGCCACCAGGGAACCGCCTCCGGAACTCCATTTGCAATTCGCCCCATCATAACGATAGGTGAGGTAAAAGGTATCATGCTCGCCCAGAAAGCGAGAGATGTACCGGGATGACCTACCGTTGAGCTGAGAATAACAAATGACAGGATGATAGGCATAGTGATAGGCAACATTAATGATTGTGCTTCTTGTGGATCTTCGTTCACAACACTCCCTACTGCGGCAAACAGTGCGGCATAAAACAAATAACCTCCAAGAAAATAGAAAAGAAAGCAAGCAATGATCAAAGGCCAATTAGCACCACCGGAAATCTTTGACATGACACTTGAAGCCATTGTCGCATTCTGGCCCACAGCGGGGTTGTTTTGGAGATCCTGCATATGATTGACTGCGTCTCCGGGGAGAAATAACGGTAACGCACTGAAAAGGATAAAGAGCAAAATGATCCACATCAGGAATTGCGTTAACCCCACCGCGGCAATGCCAATGATCTTTCCCATCATTAATTGAAAAGGTTTTACTGATGAAACGATGACTTCAGCGATCCGGTTCATCTTCTCTTCCATTACACCGCGCATTACCATGGCACCAAAAATGAACATGGTTATGTAAATAAGTAAACCGCTTCCAAAACCGATCCCATAGGCCAAACCTGCATTAGCTTCTTTTTCCTTCCCGCTTTCATCCACCGTAATATTGGAAACATTAATAGCATTGGTCGACACTAAGCTCACCGAGTCAAGGATCGATTTATCAATACCTTTTTCCTGGAGCAGTTTGTCTTCTAAAGCCTTGTTCAACTGATGCTCGATGGCATCCTTTGATTCAATGGCAATTTGTTTACGGGAGACGATCGTATAGGTTTTGTTAGCGGAAGAATCACGATTCGGTCTTAAGAAGCCGGTATATCCCTTCTCACTAAAATTTGATTGATCAATGGTTGGATCAAATACAAAAAGGACAGAAGACGTGTCGCTTTTGAGTGATGATTTGAGAAAGCTGTCATTGGGGACAGCAATCTTTACCACTTCTTTTGATTTAACAGCCAGGTAAACGGAGCCAACAATAAACAGTATCATCACGATTGGGAAAAGAAAGGTAGAAAGTATGAAAGCCCTTCTCCTTACTCTTGTTAAGTATTCTCTTTTTATAATGATCAAGGTCTTATTCATGATTAAAGAATTATGGGTTGAGCTTAGGAGGCCTGGTACAGGAATTGTCTGGAAACAGAAGTGCCTTCAATCAGTTTAATGAAAATGTCATTGAGTGACGGAAGGATCTCATTGAAAGAATGAACATCGGCATTTTGCTGTATAAAATATTTCAACACATCCGTTGGTTTATTGCCTTCCCTGATCTTTACGATATAGGATTGATCTTTTTTGCCGATCACATCAAAGATTGTATTTCCATTTAAAGAAAGCTCGTGATCAAGCCCGATACTAAAAAGATTTTCTTTGAAATCCTGTTTTACTTTTTTAACTGAGCCATCAAGTATTTTTTTACCCTTGTTGATGAGTACAATATGGTCACAGATCTCTTCAACCTGCTCCATTCGGTGAGTACTGAAAATAATTGTACAGCCTTTCTGCGATAGTTTATAGATTTCTTCTTTAATGATATTGCTATTTACGGGATCAAGACCACTGAAAGGCTCATCAAGGATGATGAGTTTAGGTTCATGTAAAACGGTAGTTACAAATTGCAGTTTTTGAGACATACCTTTTGAAAGGTCCTCCACCTTTTTGCTCCACCAGCTTTGCATTTCAAGTTTTACAAACCATTCTTTGATCTTTGTCATCGCTTCAGAACGGCTCAATCCTTTTAGTTGCGCAAGGTATAAAGCCTGTTCACCGATCTTCATTTTTTTATAAAGGCCTCTTTCCTCGGGCATGTAACCGATATTGATAATATCTTTGTTCGGGTCAAATTTTTTTCCATCGAAAATGATCTCACCTTCGTCAGGGAAAAAGATTCCTGTGATCATCCTGATCAGCGTCGTTTTTCCTGCACCATTGGGTCCCAACAGCCCGAAAATGCTGCCTTTCTCAATAGCAAAGCTGATATCATCCACTGCTTTTTGGGTAGCAAAATATTTTTTAAGGTTTCTTAGCTCAGAAATGGGCATAACGCAATTTTATTAAGGTCAAATATAGATACATTCAACGGTCATAAGATTTCAGTCCCGCTAAATTCTGCGGTGAATCCGGGAAAAGATGACCTCGTTTCGCCAACTCCTAAATTCTGGGGTGAAACGATTCAAATGTTGATAAAATAATATACACTTAAACTTATCTCATTATTTTTGGCTCCTTCATTCATTATTTCAGGTAACATGAGAACCATACGAAAGATCATTTTTTTTTCCTCTTTTTTCTTTTTACCATTTTGTTCCTTTGGCTGGGGAGTATTGGGCCATCGCATCGTCGGACAAATTGCCGAGAGCTACTTAACAACAAAGGCGAGGACGGAAATTCAAAAGATCCTCGGTAGCGAATCGATTGCCATGGTAAGTACCTGGGGTGATTTTATAAAATCAGATTCTGCCTTTCAATACCTATACAACTGGCACTTCATTGATATGGATTCGGGTTTGACAAAAACTCAATTACAGAGTTACCTGCAAAAAGATACGGCAACCGATCTTTTTACAAAGACTAATTTTCTCATTCGTGAATTAAAAAATAAACACCTGTCAATGGACAAGAAGCGCATGTATTTAAAGTTGCTGATCCATTTTGTGGGAGATATTCATCAACCTTTTCATGTCGGACGACATGAGGACCTCGGGGGGAATAAAATAAAATTGACCTGGTTTTCTACGCCAACCAACCTGCACGCTATCTGGGATGAGCAGCTAATTAATTTTCAGCAACTCAGCTACACAGAATACACAACAGCTATTAATCATACTACCGCAAAACAAAGACTTGCATGGCAAAAACAACCCATAAGTGAATGGATCATCGAGTCGTATCAAATAGCCGATCGGTTGTACAGCGAAGTAAAGCCCGATCAAAAATTAAGCTATCGGTATAATTATGACAACATCCAAATTCTTAATGAGCGTTTACTAAAAGCAGGAGTTCGTTTGGCTGGTTTGTTAAATGAATTATTTGGATGATCGCGTTTTCAGGAATAGAAAAATTTTATTAGCTACCCGCTCACCATCCATTGCTGCGCTTACGATACCCCCTGCATAACCGGCACCCTCTCCACAGGGATATAGATTTTCTACCTGTGGGTGTTGCAGGGTTTCCGGATCTCTTGGGATCCGGATAGGTGAGGAACTCCTGGATTCTGTCGCTACAATGATCGCTTCATTGGTAAAATACCCTTTCATCTTTTTCCCAAACTCTATAAAAGCAAGCTGAAGATTTTTATGAATGGATGCAGGCAATGTTTCTTTTAAAGAAGTACTGGAAACGCCGGGCAAATATGAACAGGCGGGTAAGGATGACGAAACTTTATTTTGACAAAAGTCAACTAGTCTTTGAGCCGGCGCAACAAACTTCCCACCCCCGGCATTGTAAGCTTTTCGCTCAACGTATTGTTGGAAATACATCATACCAAGTGAAGAATTCAAACTACTGCCAGCTATTTCATTGATTTCTTTAAAATCTTTTAAGTCCTGCAGATCGTGGTTGTGTATTTGCACAACGATCCCGCTATTGGCATATGGATTATTTCTTTTTGACGGAGACCAACCATTTACGACCAATTCTCCAGTGTCAGTTGAGGCGGGCGCAATAATACCACCCGGGCACATGCAAAATGAAAATACTCCTGTTTTTCCTATTTGCTGAACCAGGCTATAGGATGCAGGTGGCAAATGGGGGTCACATGATCCTTTATTGCAATGATACTGGATGTTATTGATTAAATCCTGCGGATGCTCGACACGCACACCTAATGCAAACGATTTCGGTTCAATTTTGATCTTTTTGTTGTGTAAAAGATGAAATACGTCCCGTGCGGAATGACCCGTTGCAAGAATCACAGCATCGCCAACAAAAGTATTTCCATCTGAAGTTTTCGAGGAAATGATTTTTTCATTTTTGATCACGAGGTCAACCAGCTTTTCCTCAAACAGGAATTCACCACCGGCTTCAATGATCTGGTTTCTCATCGCGGTGATAATATGTGGCAGTTTATTGGTTCCTATGTGCGGATGAGATTCGTAAAGTATATTTTCTTCAGCTCCAAAATGGACGAACAAACTCAAAATGCGATCTATATCACCCCGTTTAGTGCTCCGGGTGTATAATTTACCATCACTGTAGGTGCCAGCTCCTCCTTCGCCAAAGCAATAATTGCTTTCGGGATTAATGAGACCCTCTTTATTAAGCAGAGCAAGATCTCGTCTTCTTGCTCTTACGTCCTTTCCTCTTTCCAGGATGATCGGTTTTATACCTTCTTCTATCAATCGGAGCGCGGCGAACAAACCAGCAGGGCCTGCACCAACAATGATCACATTTGAAGTAGCACGATGAACATCAGGATATTGAATGGGACTGAGGATTCGTTTCTGCCAGGGTTCATCTATGAAGGCAAGAAGTGAAAGATTGATCCATGGCTGTTTTCCCCGTGCATCAATTGATTTTTTTTGGAAATTATACCCACTAACGGAAGTTGGTCTTACTGCGGCAGCTTGTGCAATATATTTTTTTAGAATAGCATCATTTGATGCTTCGGAAGGAAGTAATTTGAAACTGAAGGCTCTTTGCATGAGTCAGGTTTTTATCCTGAAATTGACTACAAAGATGTCCAAAGAACTCCTTTGGAGCAACAAAACTTTTTTTTAAACTCGGGGTCCTTGCTACTAAAATCCGTCCAGAAAAAATTTCTTTGTGCGGTCCGGGTTTTTTTGAAAGATTCATTGTGGCGATGTAAAAATTTTATTATCTTCAAGAAACTCACAGATCCTTTTCCCTGTATTTACCAGATCCTGTCCATTCCGAAAATCATTGAGGTATTTTAGAAACTTTATCAGGAGCAACTTATTGAACTTATTGAATTGGCCTCCGGGTGGTGCAGATTTCCTGGATTCTATAAGTTACAAAAAAGAAAATAGAGTCGGGATTTTTTTAGAAAAATTGACATAAAATATCAGTATTTTTTTTTTGAAAAAAACAAACGCGGAAAAATTTTTTTTTAGAAAAGATTTATAGATATTCGTTGCCCTGTGCAAAAAAATTTCGTACGCTATGTCGCTAAAAAAACTGCCTGAGAACATTGTTTACTGGTTATAAAAACTGCTTTCTTACTGATGGAGAAAACTGCCGAAAAAGTCTGGACAAATTGCTTAAAGATCATCAAGGATATCGTTGAATGGCAACACTACAAAACATGGTTCGAGCCTATACAACCCGTATCACTCAAAAATAATGTTTTAGTTATCCAGGTTCCCAGTCAATTCTTCTTTGAATATTTGGAGGAACATTACGTAAATTTATTAGCTAAGACCCTGAAGCGTGAGATGGGCAAAGAAGCACGCCTCGAATACAGGATCATGGTAGATAGTGGTAATAGTGGCAATAAACCTGTAACGATGGATGTTCCGGGGCAAGGTTATAAAAGCTTTTCAAATAACGAGATGGACTTTCCTTTAGTCATAAATAATCCTGTAAAGAATCCTTTTGTGATCCCGGGTCTGAAGAAAATGCAGATCGACCCGCAATTAAATCCTATTTACACATTTGATGCATTTATAGAAGGTGATTGTAATCGCGTTGCCCGCCGGGCTGGTAAAACGGTGGCTGAAAAACCAGGTGCCAATTCGTTCAATCCTCTTGTTATCTATGGCGGTGTGGGATTGGGCAAAACTCACCTGGCACAGGCGATCGGTAATGACGTAAAAAGAAATCATTCTAACAGGGTCGTTCTTTATGTGAGTTCTGAAAAGTTCATCAACCAGTTCATGGATCACAGCCGCAACAATGCGATCAATGACTTTATTCATTTTTACCAATTGATCGATGTATTGATCATTGATGATGTTCAGTTTTTCAATAAGGCTGAGAAATCACAGGATGCATTGTTTGCTATTTTTAATCATCTCCATCAATCGGGCAAGCAATTGGTGCTTACTTCAGATAAATCTCCAAAGGATCTTGAAGGTGTGCAGGAGCGCTTATTAAGCCGTTTCCGCTGGGGTTTGAGCGCCGATCTCCAGATCCCTGACTATGAGACAAGAATTGAGATACTTGAAAGGAAAATGAAGAATGATGGATTGGAAATGCCAAAGGAAGTCGTAAAATATATTGCCTATAATATAAACAGCAATGTGCGTGAATTGGAGGGGGCTTTGATTTCTTTGTTGGCACAATCTTCGCTCAACAGGAGAGAAATCGATTTAGATCTCGCGAAGAAAGTGTTGCGCAATTTTGTAAAATCCTCGAGCAAAGAAATTACGATCGAAACTATTCAACGGATGGTGTGTGATTTCTTTGATGTGCCATACGACAAGCTTCTTCAAAAAACACGGAAAAGAGAGATCGTCCAGGCTCGCCAGATCACGATGTACCTGGCAAAAGCCTTCACCAAAAATTCTCTCAAGACGATCGGGGAGCATTTTGGCGGCCGCGATCACACTACGGTCATCCATTCCTGTCAAACAGTGAAAGACCTCATGGATACCGACACCGTTTTTCGTGAAAATGTACTGGAACTTCAGCAGAAAGTGCAGCTGGCTGCTATGTAAATAATTAGATTATGAGGTAGGGACCCGCTCCAGGCGGGTTTTTTTGTGGCATATTGATCGGCCTCATTGAATGTTATTTTTCGTAATTGATTCGGATAATTAGCCGAATGCTTATATCTTTGCCGTCCCTCAAAATTCGAGGCAGTTCCGCGCGAATTTATAAGGAGATGTATTTCGGGAGGTAGTTCAGCCCGGTAGAATATGGCGCCTTAGCGCCAGGGTCGCAGTAAAGTATGGATTTTAAGGTATACATACTGTGGAGTGAGCAACTACAAAAGTTTTATGTGGGTAGCACGAATAATGTAGATGACAGGTTGCATCGACATAATAGCGGATACCAAAAGTTCACATCAAAAGGAAGACCATGGATTATGGTATGTAATTTTGATTGCGAAGACAGAGCAAAGGCAGTTGGTTTAGAAAATAGGATCAAGAGGAGAGGAATTAAGAGATTTTTAGAAGACAATAAAATCGATTTTTCGGGAGGTAGTTCAGCCCGGTAGAATACGTGGTTTGGGACCACGGGGTCGCAGGTTCGAATCCTGTCCTCCCGACTTGCCCGCCGGAGCTTTAGCGAAGGTGGGCTTTTGTTTTGGTACCATGCGAGCCTTATAAGATTATAAGAGTGGTGAAAAAATTTATTCTTCCCGGGTGAATTCAAATCCTTTTGACGTTTATGCTTCGCTGCACGCCTAAATAATTTTGTTTTGAAATTATTACCATTAACTTAAAAACAAAGATTATGAATTCACGGATGAATTTAACCGAGACAGATCCTGGAGCTGCGAAAGCTATTTTTAATCTTGAAAAATATGTAAGCCAGGCCGGGATCCCTCCTTTGCATCTTCATTTGATCAAGATAAGGGCCTCGCAGCTCAATGGTTGTGCTTACTGCATCAATATGCATACCCGTGATGCACGAAAGCTGGGTGAGACAGAGCAAAGAATTTATTTGCTGGATGCATGGAGAGACGTGGAAAATCTTTATTCCGAAGAGGAGCGGATCCTCTTGTCACTCACAGAAGAAATAACCATGATCTCAGAGCATGGCCTTTCCGATGAAACTTATCAAAAGGCGCTGAAACATTTTGGGTCGGTGAAATTATCTCAATTGATCACCGCTGTCATTGCAATTAATTCATGGAATCGCATCTGCATAAGCTTGTTGCTACAACCTGAAATGAAACTACCGGAATCGGTAAAGCAGAATGTTGGATTAGTAAATGAATTTAATTAAGATCTTGGCTAACGGGTTCTCTACAGTATGCGCTTTAAGCGCATACTTTCTTTTTCGTCCGAATGCCAGCTACTGGTGTCTGGCAGACGATCACAGACCTGATTTTATGCATTGGTTTATTTATTCAGGACACCCGGGAGCACTCCAAACCTTTTTTTGAATGCAGCGGAAAAATGATGCGGGTGTTGATAACCGACTTCACCAGACACTTCAGTTACTGAATCTTTCCTTATCAACAATAATTTTCGTGCTTCCTGCATCCGGAGTTCCCGCAAATATCCAAATACGGTGTATCCAAATAATTCTTTGAACCCTCTTTTTAATTTAAAGTCATTCAGGCCCACCTTGTGTGCTAATGTTTTCAGAGGATAAGGTGATATAAGATTATTTTCGACAATGGATTTTGCTTCCCAGAGTTTTTCTACATCATAATATTTAATGCTATTTAACGGCCTGCCAGCACCTTCAATTTGTTCTATTTGCAACATTAACAATTCCAGGATCCGGGATTGCCAGTACAATCGCTTCACAGTCCCTGATTTATCACAGCTCAGCAATTCAGCAATGATCATTCGCATCTGGGGTGAAATACTGTGAATTCTTTGCCTGCTATCGATAAATTTTTCAGTAGATATCTGTTTCAAGAGCCGCATTGTTTGCGGGCAATCCTGACCGGTCACAGCTTCAAGAAAGGTTACATTAAAACGAATATGAAGCTTCATAAATCCGGTATCGGGCACAGACGAATGTGAAACGACACCTTTAAACCCGGTGAAGCAAATAAAAAGTGATTGACCTGGAAATAAGTTTTTTGCTCGGGTTTCGTAGTTGCCATCCTGGTGTTTCAAATAAAACAGCATTTCAATCACTCGTTCCTCAGGTTTCAGTACAAGGGTACTACTTTCTTCCGCAGGGCACTTACTTTTATTAATTTCTCCATTACATGTACTCACCAGGTTTCTCATGATTAATTTTTTTAAATAATGAGTAAATCAAATAACACAAATCGGAAAAACTATTGTACTCTCATACAAGCTTCAAACCATAGCGGGATCAACTTTTTTCGTTCCTTGATCAGCCTGTCAAAGGCCAGTTGCTGTTTTTTATCCGGTCCGAACAAAAGAGGCTTTGCAATAAACGGAAAAACGATCATCCCGAGCAAGGTCATGGCAACCTGTATGGGGTCAAGGCGGGGCTTTTTGTCATGCAATTGCTTGATCAGGTAAGATTCCCTGAGCAATTTTCCAAGTTGATTTGGTTGCCTCTTAGCCGAAAAATGATTTCGGATCTCGCTCAATACAAAAAGAGGAAGGTCCGGGTTCTCTGCGAGAAGCAGGAAATATTTATCGGCGAGCAGTTTTACTTTATCATCCAGTTTTGTTTTTTGATCATTGATGATGGGTCCAAGGACACTGAGAAGTTTTTCGACTCTTTCCATCATGATAATATCAAAAAGTTTTTCTTTGCTGCGGAAGTAGTAGTTCAGCAAAGCGAGGTTAATACCCGCTTCATCAGCGATGTCACGAGTGCGTGTAGCAGCATATCCCTTGCGTGTAAACACTATTTTGGCCGCTTCCTTTATTCTTTCCTCTGTTGAGTCTTTCGTATTGTCAGTTACCGCTGCCTTCAAGTTTTTAATTTTCATACCACAAAGGTAAAATGATTTTTAATTGGGACAATCAAATATTTAATCAAATGATTAAATCAAGATGATAAGTATTCTAAATGGATCAGGATTAGTTTTCTGCCCAGTGGTAAGTCAGTCGCGAACACATTTACATAATAATATATTCATCGGCCAAAGGAAAAAAATCCGTTCGTGGTTGTTATTGCTACGTCCAGATAATTGTAAATAGTTCAACCCGGAGCAAATTGCAGAAAACAATAATCATGAATGAGAATACCGGAAAGACTCGTGTCACTGTACAACGCTGGAGCATCGTTGCAGCGGTTGCCTTTATTGTGGTTGCCTGTATCCAGGGCTATCGGCATATCGGTTTGCCACCTGTTGTGATAGTAGGTGGTTCAGGCATAGTCGGTTTTATTTTTTGGTATAATACTTATTTGAAATATCCCACCGATCCCAAGATTATTTTACCCCTGTTTCTGTTGACCGTTGGATGCCTCGAGATTCACATGTGTGAAGAATATCTAACACAATTTGGCCCGGCGATGAGCCGGCTTTTTGATATAAGCTGGACAGAAAAATCTTTCATGCTCATTTTTACATTTATTGGACCGGTAGTTTATACGTTCGCAGTTCTCGGATTGTTTTACCGGGTTCCGTTGGCGGGATTTGTCGCATGGTTCATTTTTATTGGACCTGGGGTCGCCGAGTTTACTCATTTTATTTTTCCTTTTATCCGGCCGGCACTAAATGCTCAGTTGGCAACACCCATTTCGGAATATGTAGCTAATGGCCGTTTCATTGAGAATATGCCGAACTATTATTATAGAACAACGGGCACCTACTATTTTCCCGGTATGGGGACGGCCATTTTGCCCATGGTCCCGGGAATATTTGCTATTTATAAATTAACACGAAAGCAAATTAAATAACGAGTGTATGATTTCAAAAAATGATCACAGGAATATAGGCTATCTTTTAAGTGAAGCGTTGCGGTTTATATTGAAAAGAGCAATTCATATATCGCTGTGCTTTTTAATTATAACGATCGAGCCTTGGCGTTCATTCTCACAGGTACGCGGTGACAAAATCGATTCCAACGCCATCGATCAATACATTTCCGCAAAGATGCGAATGCCCCGTATTCCGGGATTGGCTATTGCCATTGTAAAAGGGGATCAGATCATTTACGTTAAAGGTTACGGTAAAGTCGATCCCGCCGGGCGTCCCGTCAAATCACAGACCCCTTTTATTATTGGCTCGGTTACGAAAGCTTTTACGGCACTTGCTGTGATGCAATTGGTCGAAGCCGGTAAAGTTAACCTTGATGCAGCGGTTCAGCGATATTTGCCCTGGTTCCGGGTGGCAGATCCTGTTGCGTCAGCAAAGATCACAGTTCGTCAATTGCTACTGCAAACAAGCGGGCTTCCTATGATACGGGAACCACAGCTTTGGACCGACCTGGATGATAAAGCCCTTGAGCGGACTGTACGCTTCTTAAAAACAGCAAAAACGAACTTTCCACCCGGGCAATCCTTCGGATATTCTAATGCCAACTATGAAACTCTCGGCATGATCATACAAACAGTATCAGGCCAATTGTATGAAGAGTACATCCAGAAACACATCTTTGACCCGCTCGAAATGCAAAATAGTTTTGTTTCACAGGAGAAAGCTCTTGTACATGGAATGGCGACCGGGTACCGTTGGTGGTTTGGAGTGCCTATACCGGTTACTTTTCATTATAACCGCTCCGAACTACCAGCCGGGTATATCATTTCCAGTGCCGAAGACATGGGGCATTTTCTGATCGCCCAAATGAATGAAGGTTGTTACCGCAACAATTCTGTCCTTTCACCAAATGGAGTTGCTGCGACACATTACGAGCCAGCACCAAACACCTATGCAATGGGTTGGGAGTCTTTCCAAATCAACGGGCATACTTTGATCAACCATGATGGAGGAGCTGCCAATTTCGAAAGCTCAATATTCTTTGATCCTGAAGAGCGGGTTGGAGTATTCGTTGTTGCCAATGTAATGTGCGCATTGGATGCTTTTTCGTCACCTCATGGCTCAGATCCCCTTGATGGTGTGACGGTGCGTGCCATGGCGCAACATATACTGAACATGGTCACAAACAGCGCCCATGAAAATGAAGGCCGGGGTATCCGGCAGCTTTATATAATATTCAATCTCGTAGTATTGATGTTGACAATTCTGCTCGTTTTATCCATAATACAAATTTCAAAGCGGTACAGAAAATTAAAGCAACGTGGAATTGCCGCCAGGTCCGATTTCATTTGGCGCATTAGCTTTATCGCGAGCCTCCATTTTATTTGGCCGTTATTTGTGCTGTACCTGGTCCTTAATGTCCTGCTTTGGAAAGTGTTCGTAATGCTACAGCCAGATTTGACTTACTGGCTGGAAGTAGTAGCGATGACCGTATTTCTCAAGGGGTTGGTCGAAATGGCGTTGGCATGGCATGTGTTTAGACAAGGCCGGCATAGCGAACACCTGGTTTAAAAAATCTGCAATCGTCCGGCCGGGATCCTCTCATCTGGGATTCTTCCAGGTTTTGTTTCTTTTTCTTCAACTAAGGGAAAATATCTTTCGTCGAAGTCGTCATTCACAATTTTTTTCAAAAAAAATTCATGATCCTGTTTACATTTTTGATCCCGATCACGACAAATGGTTATGAGAATATTACTATCCCTTAAAATAATGTGTTAGCAGTTTTTTCATTAGGGCAAGCAATCGTTAAAACCTCCCCTGTTTCTACATGGGAGGTTCTTTGCATATCGCTCATTACCATTCATCTTTTCTTTGGGAGTTTCGGTCATTCATTCTATTTTTGCTGCCCTTACAAATTTAGCCGGTGAGGTGGATGAGTGGCTGAAATCAACGGTTTGCTAAACCGTCATACGGTCTTAAAGCCGTATCGAGGGTTCGAATCCCTCCCTCACCGCAAAACTTAAAGGTTACTTAATTTGAAACCTGTAAATCGATGATTTGCAGGTTTTATTTTTACGTAATTGTCAAATTCATCCGAAGGCTCAGGCGAATGAAACTCTGAACGTACAAGTGAGTGACACAACAGGCGATGAATAGAATTACAGCCGCTCGTTACATAATATAATTAATGTCCCTTTAAAGAAATGAAATGAAATTTTTAATGAATTTCAAAGAGGTTCGAAAGACAATTTTCATATCAAGCCGAAAGCTGGCATTCCGGATATATTCCGCGTCCCAATAAAAACGGGTAGAAATGCTCCTGTAATCAGGAGTAGGTCCATGATGACCTTTCACCTGGGCAAGACCGGTGATGCCAGGCCGCATCAGGTTTCTGAATTTATATTCAGGGATTACGAAAGAAAAACGGGTCCAATCAGAAAACATGTGCGGCCGTGGACCAATGATACTCATATCACCCATAAGGACATTAATAAATTGCGGGAGCTCATCGAAATTGGTTCTCCGCAGGAACTTGCCTACTCTTGTTATACGATAATCATTTTTCTCTGCCTGCTTTTCATCAGCTTCTTCATTTATGATCATGCTGCGGAATTTTAAACACCAGAATGACCGGCCATTTTTCCCGATGCGACGTTGTACAAAAAATACCGGACCTTTTGAATCGAGCACGATCAATAAACTGATAACAGGGAACAACCAGCTAAATAGGCAAATAATGAAAAATAAAGAGAGGATCACATCAAAACTTCTCTTTAGTGAGAGATAGGCTTTTCGGCGAGGGATGGAGTAAGTGCGAACAGTTAAAATTTCTTTCTTTGCGGGTGATTCTTTAACCGGGGAAGGAACAATGTTTGTATGATAGTTCATTTCGTACGAGCCAGGTGATGAGCGGAGGTTAAAAATCGGGGACTACATTACAATCGGTATAAATTTTGAAATGGTTGCTCGGTGAATTTTAGTTTTTCGGCCGAAGAAGGTTTAATTTTAATCGCATGATTCCAGCCTTTGATACAAACCTGGCGCAAAAAAAAGCGGAGCTGGCCATTTTGAAAACACTTGTGTACTTTGATATTTTTGATTACCCTCTTGCAGAAAAGGATATAAAAAATTTTCTCGGGTCCTATATCGATGAGGAAACATTCTCGTCCGCCCTTCTTCAACTTTCGTCAGATAAAATAATTTTCCGGTTGGGTGAATTTTATTCTCTTCAAAATAACCGGCAGCGCGCAGAAGAGAGGATACAAGGAAACCTGAGGGCGCAGCCACTTCTTGAAAAGGCAACCAGGATCGGTGCATTTTTATATAAATTTCCGTTTGTAAGAGCAGTGGCTGTCTCGGGGTCACTTTCAAAAAATTATGCCGATAAAAAAGCGGACATCGATTTTTTTATCATTACAAAAGCAAATCGTCTCTGGATCGCGAGAACTATCCTTCATTTGTTTAAGAAATTTACTTTTTTAGCAGGTAAAGAGAATTTCTTTTGCATGAATTATTTTGTGGATGAAGAGTCTTTGATCATACCGGAAAAAAATATTTATACGGCCGTCGAGATCGTTACACTACTTCCCCTGGCCGGGACCTTTACATTGAATAAATTTTTCGAAAAAAATAGCTGGACGAAAAGATGGCTTCCCTGCTATGAGTACAAACGAAATTTAAAAACCGCTGAAAAAGGATCTGGATTTAAAAGATTTAGTGAATGGTTTTTCAATAGTGAAGCGGGGGAGAAGCTGGATCAGTTTCTTTATAAATGGACCACCCGCAGGTGGCAAAAAAAGGAACAAAAGGGGCGTAAAAATTCAAAAGGTAAGGTAATGAATCTTGTAACCGGAAGGCATTTTTCAAAATCAAACCCGGAAACCTTCCAGGAAAGAATTATTAGCAGGTATAACGATAAAGTTACTTCGTATCTTAACTACCATCCCCACTATTTTGATTGAGCTTTTTTCTAAATGAAATAATATAATAGTCACCAATGACCCTCCATGGCCATTTTGTTTTCCACTTATCTTCCCTGTGTTTTAAAGCATTGAATGTATTTGGATATTTCTCTGCAAAATTTTCGATATAGGAAGGTGGAACCAGCGTGCATAATCCTTCTAACGCCAGGATATCAAATTCCTTTTCCAGGTGCTTTTTGATGAAAGAAGGGTTATAATACCAACAACGGAAATATTCTCCTTCAATATGCGCTTTTCTTCCCCTCGTGCTGAAAAATCTTCGAAAGGCTGTTCTGAATTTTCCTTTTAAAAAAAGTAAACTTTCCCAAAGACAGAATTTTGGCAACAAAACAAGGGTAACGATGCCTCCGGGGTTGAGCAATGTTGAAAATGACTGTAACACTTTTCCCAGTTCATTAGTGCAGTTAAGGCCGGCAAAATTGGAAAAAATAAGATCATAGGGACCTTTATTGTTTAACTTTTCCAGTTGCGTAAATGAACAAAGTTCAGAACTTACTTTGTCCGTCAGAGAGGCTGATAAGATCTTTTGAGATAGCTTCTGCTGCATTCCCCCCGAGATGTCGGTTGCATGAACATAATGGCCGTGTTGCGCAAAATAAACCGCGTCTTCTCCGGTTCCCGCATTCAATTCAAGGATCTTGCTTTTAGCTTTTATAAATTTTTCGACATGGTCTCTTACTCTTTTTCTCTTGTATTGAACAATTGTATTGGCTGAATAGATATCATCGAACAAAACAGATTGTTTATTAAATGCCGCAGCCGCCTGTTGCTCGTAGATCATATCAGCGTGTTCACTCATGCGCCGGGGTTTTTTTCAAGCAATGTTAGTTTCTGTTTGGCCAGGAAAGTGGCAGGAGCATAATAAATTAGTGAAGCGGCCTTCTTGAACGTTGAAGCAGTGACCGCCACTGGTTTCTTTAATATCTGTTTTATATTCTCAATAGCGATATGCATACGGTAAGTCTTATGGACATACCTGTGTAACTGTTTGTAAAATGCAGGTTGATATGTATTCCTGAACATCAACGCTAACTCATCCGAATCGGTCCAATTCGCTTTTTCCTTAAGATCATTTTTTACTTTTTCATAGAATAAAGTGCCGGGTAACGGATAAGAAACAGAAATGCCTATCTCATAAGGCAGCAGCTCGTTGATCATCCGGATCGTCCTTTTGATATCCTCTTTTGTTTCACCCAGGTAACCAAACTGGATGAAAAATGATGGATGAATGCCGTGCTTCTTTAATAACCGGGTTGATTCATAGATCTGTTTTACAGTCGTTCCCTTATCCATGGCATCCAGAATTCTTTGTGATCCGCTTTCTGCGCCCATCCATGCATTTTCACAACCGGCTCTTGCAAGGTCTTTAATATATTCTTCCTGCAATAAAAGATCAGCCCTGGCCTGTATTTTAAAACCAAAATGGAGATGTTCTTTTTCAACGAGATCGGCAAAATCATGAACCCAGCCCGGCTTCAATCCAAAAATGTCATCACAAAACCAAATGTGGTCAAATTTGAATTTGTCTTTCAAAATTTTTAGTTCGCTTATCACATTTTCCGGAGATCTTGAATTGTAGCGATTGCCGTAAATCGGTTTGGCGCACCAGTTGCACTTAAACGGGCAACCTCGTGTGGTTCCCATGTTCATTGAAAAATACCCTTTATGCTTTAGCCACATCTTGCGGTAGGGCCCCATATCGATGAGATCCCAGGCGGGGAAAGGCAGACTATCCAGGTCTTTCAACACATTGCGTCTTGCTGTTTTAATAACTGCATCATCTTTTTTAAACGCGATCCCCTGGACCGTTAAAAGATCAGTTTGTTTTTGCGTGATGGCATTTATTAGCTCAAGCAATGTTATTTCTGCTTCACCCATTAAAATGAAATCCGCTCCTTTATCCAGGTATTGTTCAAAATGATCCGTAGAATCTGAGCTCGATACAATTACCTTACAGCCTCTTTGCTTTGCAAGCTTTATCATCTGGAAAGCTGCTTCACGCATATTGGTGAGACACATTTTCGTCAGGTAGTTGAATCCATCATCATAGATCACAAAGAATTCAGGCTGGTGTCTTTCGATAGAGGGAATAATTTCGTTTGCAGTTTCAGCAAACATGGTATCATGAAAAAAAACTTTGTGATCATTTTCTCTCGCAAGGGACGCGGCATATAAAGTGCCAAGCGGAGCATACGGTTGCCCCGTGATCCACTGTTTAGGATCAAAGCGAAGAAAATAAGAATGTGTAAACAAGATCCTGCTCATATACTAAATTAAATCAACTTAAACTGACTCCTGGGGGAAGATTCAAATAGCAAACACATTTGACACAAGTACTGTTTGAATCCATGTCAAGATCTTTTCTAAAACGGATGCTTTCCTGGCTATTTAAAATTTCTTCTAATGACCGGTTACGGATATTCCCTATTGGTTCATGGAAAAAACAGGGCCTTACAGTTCCATCCGCTTCGATAACGGTCGATACCCATGGCGCGTTGCATTTTTTGTAAGGAAATGGATTTAGATTGTAAAAGGCCGCATAATAACTATAGATCTTTTTGAACTTGGCTGGTGATTCAGCGATAAAGCGAGATTCGAAATCTTCTTTATAGTTTTCGATGATCGTATCGATCATTATTGATAATTCAGGCAGCTCGCTTTGTTCCAATAGAATTTCATGTTGGCGGCCTTCATTCCAAAGCGTTTCCCGGTTAAATGCATGGCTACTTACATCAGCCGGTAAAAAACTAATTTGGTCTAATCCCATTTCTTTGGCGCTATCAATAATCAAATTCCAGGTCCTGAAACTCAATTTATGGATCACCGTTCTTGCTGTGATCCTGAATTTTGGTTCAATACTTTTTAGAAGCTGCACGCCTTCTTTTAATTTTTGAAATGCCTGCGGGATATTGCGGACATGGTCATGTGTCTCTTCGTTTCCATCAAGCGATACAATAATATTGTCGACCCATTGTAAAATTTGATCAACATTTTTTTTGAGTGACAGGCCGGTGGATAGTAAACTGATCTTTATATTCTGTTGGTGAAGAATTTCGCAGAACCTGAAGAAATTTGGATTTAATAAAGCTTCCCCACCTGACATAACTACTTCGCGGGTCCCAAATTTCTTTAATGAAGAAAGCAGTCCTTTAATATCATCTTCGGTGAGTTGTTTCAGATTCTTATTGTCTTTCCAGATGTCACACATGACACACTTGCAGTTGCATGCACTGTGTGGCATCAATATTACTATTGGCAATGCCCTGATAATATCGGTTTGCAGGGTGCGATAGCGCTGAAAGCTGTGATATAGTGACTGTTTAAGCATATATACAGATCCAGGGAAAAGGGTTCTTGCTTTTTATGAACCGATTACGAAAAAGATCGGGGTCATAGAATATTTTGTGATCATAGGGGTTTAACTCGTCTATACAATGATGAAAATAATATTTCGTCATTTCGGGAAATTGTAATGACTCATAGTAATCAAAAGACCGTTTTCGTGCGAGGTCAACTTCAGATGATTTGTAAAAATGGGAATCAAGAATATGGATCTCGCCTCCCGGGTGTAACAATTGAAGCGCGGCAGGGATGATGCTATCGAGGGAAGGAAAATACTGTATGGATGCGGCAAATATGATCGCATCAAATTTTTCATTCCCGATACGTTCATGGGAGACCTCACCATAAAAAAATTCGATGTTTTCAATATGACCGAAAACCCTGTTGGCCTGGTCAAGTTCAGTTTTGTTGATATCGATCCCGGCTATATTACCGCCCGGGATCTTTGAAAGATGATAGCAGAGCCAGCCGTTTCCGCAGCCGACTTCCAGGATATTAAGCTCTGTTTTTTTATTACTGAGATGTTGAATTAATTTGTCACAAGAGCTTTTTCGGATCTCCCATTCTTTGTAATGGGGATGTGATCGTTCAATTTCAGGGAGCCATTTCACCTGTTCGTCGGTGTACAGGCGATTTTCTTTTTTTCGCAGCGAAATATACCTTTCTTCAAAATTGCTTGATACGATCATTGGCTCAATTCAATACTGTAAATGAAATTTTTTTCGATCATGTTCCTTTTTGAACAAATAAGCTCCATCCGGTATCCGTTTTCCCGCGACATTTCTTTTATCATTTCCATATCACAGGCGTCGCATAACACCATTAATATTTTTGTTCCGGCATGAATGTAATTCCCCAGCTGAGAAAACAGCTTTTTAAAATATTCACCATTACTACCGCAGTTCCATGCATAGTCTGAAAATGACTCAGGGTCTTTTTTATAGTAAGGCGGATTGATGACTATGATATCAAAACGCTGTGATGGTATTTGATCAAAAAGATCGGACCGGAGAATATCTATTTGTACATCATTCTCACGGCTATTTTCCTTTAAATATTCAACAGCGACGGGATTTATATCGGTGGCGGTAACTGCAGCTCCTTTTTTTGCGGCATAAATGGATATCAACCCACTTCCCGCTCCCGGCTCTAATAATTTTTTGTTTTGTAGTGACCATCGTTTTATTTGATCCAACAGGAAATGCGTGCTAAAGAAAAAACCAGGGTGGAAAACAGATGAAGGAACCTGCAAGCGTATATCTCTATAGCGGTACCTTCTCGTTTTTGAAAGATACTTTCTTAACAATGGTTGCCAGGTTGAACCCACAATATATTTAACAGCAGTGCTCAAAATCCTTCAATTTCAGGTTGACGATACTTCCAGAGAATTTGCAATGCTTTTAACTCATATGGCTTTTTGTATATGCCTGTTTTATATCTTATTGATGAAAGCGTATGAAGAAATTTCTTTTTGAATTTACTTAGTCTGATGTCCGATACAGTTGGATAATATCCATTCAATACGGTTTCAAAATCTTTTATTTTATCGATCATCTCAGGAGTGAGCCAGGGTGTTAATGGATTTTTGCGCAGGTCAAATGATTCCCAATGCGGACTGATCCAATCCTCCAGCTTTTCGGGAAAGCGAAATCCCGACTCAAGCACCTTGTTGTACATCTCTGAACCTTCCGTAGGCACAGGGCTGTACACATAAATGATGATCTCTGTCTGTGGATTTATCGTCTTTATCTCTTTAATAAAAGAGATATCCTGCTCGATTTGTTTCATGACCTGTTCGGGTGTACCCGCCGGTGTGCCCAGTACAAATGAATATTCAGGTATTATATCAAACCTGGCCATACGTGCCGCAAAGGTCCGGATCTGCGCAGCCGATTGAGTGCCTCCTTTGTCCATTTTCTTTAATATCGCATCGTTACCTGTTTCAGCCCCAAAAAATATCATTCTGCATCCCGCTTCTCTCATTAACGCCAGCGAGGTGTCACTGTATTTGTCAATGGTGTCAATTCTTCCCTCACCCCACCAGATCATATTCTCATTTTTGATGAGATTAGAAAATTCAACAACCCTTTTTTCCGAAACAAAAAAATTATTATCATGAAACTCGACCGCATTTCCACCAAACCTTTCTTTTAGATATTTAACATCTTTATAAATAAGCGATGCGGATTTTCCTTTCCATCTCGCATTGTATATAGGAACGACTGCGCAAAAAGAACAAGTGAAAGGGCAACCGAAACTTGAATGGTAAGCGATCGTTTTTGTACCCAGGTAAGTTTTGCCGAGATAGCGCTGAACAGGATAAAAACTGTTTAATTTTTCATAGGGAAGCGGAGGGAGCTCATCCTGGTTATATAGTTCATCCTTTTTTGTTCGTACGATCTCATTATTTTTTTTATAGATAAGATTGCTGATCTGCTCGTAAGATTCATTATTTTCCAGGGCGTTCAAAAGACTGGGAAAGCATTTTTCGCCAGGACCATTCACAACAAAGTCTACATAACCGGAATTCAATACTACGGTTGACTGATTTGAAGGAAAATATCCTCCCCAAATGATTTTTATTTGAGGGAGCTGCTCACGAATTTTCTTTGAAATAGGAATGGCTTGTTTGAGCTGTGGCCCGGGCATGCAGGTAAGGCCAAAATAATTGAATGTGCCCTGCTGCAAATAGCTGAATATTTTTTCGGCGGGATCAGTTTCCATATTACCATCCACGATCACATAGTCAAGTATCCCATCAATGGAAGCTGCTATCGAAAGGATGGAATTAGGAATTCGTGGTTTCGAATTAGCACTACGTGGATTAAATAACAGAACCTTACTCATCAACAAGAATTATTGCCGGTTGTTTAATCTCCTATCGGATTATTCTGCCAACAAGTTGCTTGAAATCCGATACTTATAATACCCTTAAATATTTTAATAGGTCCTTCTTTTAATAGGTTTCCATTTATGCAAGCGACAAATGAAGGCACCCTGGAACTGCCATGCGATAAACAAAGCCTCTGTCAAAGTTAATGCCTGATTTGCCGCGTGCCTGTCAAAAAAATGGAACCCGGCTACCTTAATAAATAATTACCCGGCAATCTTTTATGATAACGCCATGTGGCATAGCAGTTATGGATGTGAGCAAGAGTTGAAGGGTCTTTATCGATCACATGGCTCGAAATGATTTTATATAGCAAAAGTTTATGAATACCATGTTCAAAAGATCCAACCAGTTCCAATTCCCGGTAGGCCAACGTCGATTTTGGTAAAGGCAGGCTGAAAACCTTTGACAAAGACTCACCCAAAACAAAATTTCCCTTTTGCTTTAGATCTTGCATGTGATTTTTACCAAGAGCATAGACCGCTTTACACACTTCGGAGTGGACCTGAGAAATAACAATTTTTCCTGCGGTTTCCACCTGTTCGCAGGCCTTGCCCCCTATCCTGAGAGAGCTTACATAAAAATTTTCATTGAGCGACCCATGAAGATCGGTCGGAAATAGATTATACAATCCACCCAAGGAGACGGTAATTAACGAGATGACCCGGGGAACCGAATAAGCGATCTGCACTTGCTTATAAAGATTATTGTTGAGAAATACGTTTTCCTTGTTCCTATTGTAGATGATGTTGTTAAACCCTATGACGTACTGGTGAAACAAGGAAAGAAAACGATGTTGTCCCCGGACACCTTCATAATAATAGATCTCGTTGTTATCAATTGCCTGTTTTTGTATCAGCCTTAAAGAAAGACTCGCAAGGGCATCTCTTTCCCTAAAAAGATCGTTTGGTTGAAGAGATTGCTGGGTGAAGAGAACTTCGATATTTGAAAAGGGTTCTTTGAGTTCAGATGAGATCAATGTAAAAATGAGGGGGCTATAACCCGTGAATAAATGTTCATTCGTAATATCTTTAATGATGTGTCCGTCCTTAACAAAGTAAGCATGAATTGGGTTTTGAAAGGATTCTTTAGCTAAACACAAATACTCTTGCCGGTAATGAAGGCCATTGATCTTAGTCAGCATCTTTTTAAGAAAGCTCATAACTAAAACTAAGAAAATTTAGATTTGTTAATGCTCGCCAGGTTTCCCAAAGTAAGTATTCTAATGCCCACGTATAATCGCGCAACTCTTATCAGGGAAACGATTGAGAGTATTCTTAACCAAACATATGAAAATTGGGAACTGGTGATCGTTGACGATGGCTCTGATGATGATACAGAAGAAGTAATATCGCGATTTAAGGATCAAAGGATCCAGTTTTATAAGGCTGGTCGTATAGCTATTAATGGAAAAATAAAAAATATCGGTCTTGAAAAGGCAGCCGGTGAGCTGATCGCTTTTATTGATTCAGACGATCTATGGGCGGAAACAAAACTTGAAAAGCAGGTCGCGGCGTTACAGGAATACCCAGAGGCTGGATTTTCTCTTACCGGCGGCTTTAACTTCAGAACCGTGAACCAGCCTGTCGATTTTTTTTATAAACAAAGAGAAGGGTTGCGATATGGTGATATATTCGTTTCTATCTTCAAATCCGAAATTTCCACCACTACACCTTCCTTAATGTTCCGCAGGAAATGTTTAAACATCACAGGTGGGTTTGATGAAACAAAACCTTTTTCTGATATAGATTTTATTTTGAAACTGGCCAGTCATTTTAAAGCAGTCATTCTTTATGAGCCTTTACTTTATCGCCGGTTGCATGAAGCCAATGACAGCGGTGAAAATTGGGTGAAGGGATATCAGCAAGGAATTTCTATGATCAGGTTGCACAGGAAAGAATTATCAAGGCCCGTTATTCGCGAGGCCCTGTTTAAACTGTATATAAATTTTGGCGAAGACTGTTTGTCGCATTCTAATCGAAGAATGGCGATCAGGAAATTTCTTCTTGCCTGGAAAAATAAGCCGCTTAGTATTGCTCCTGCGAAGAAGATCAGTAAAGCAGTTTTGCAATGGATGATCAATTATAAGGGAAACGATAGTATCATGGGAGGCATGGATGTTGTTGCTACCCCATGGGCAAAGCGTGATCTTCCAAAGAGAATACTTGCTATTCGTTTGCAGGCAATGGGTGATGTTACGATCACTCTTCCCTACCTGCAGCATTTACGAAATTCACTTCCGGCCTCAACAAAAATTGATTTTCTCACAAGAAAGGAATGTAATAACATTCCGAAAAATATTTTGCTCTTCGATAGAGTGATCACCCTTGGAGGCGGACGAAATTTTAAAAGACAATTGATTCATACTTTTTTTCTTTTGCCCGGGGTTTTATCCCGGCGTTATGATATTGTAATTGATCTTCAGAATAATAACCTCAGCGATTTTGTCCGAAGATCTATTCGCCCCAGGGCATGGTCCGTTTTTGATCGCTTTTCCTCAAGAGCTGCGGGCGAGCGGACAAGACTAACAATTGAAGCTGTCGGTTTGGGAAGGAGTGGGATCGATCCGGGTTTTAAATTTAAGGGCCAGGATGATTCAAGCGTGATCTTAAAAAAAAATGGTTGGGATGGAACGCCTGAATTAGTAATTCTTAATCCGGCTGCTGCCTTTATCACTAGAAACTGGCCGCTCGAAAATTACGCGGCTTTTGCAGAGCTCTGGTTGAAACGGTTTCCCGCTGCGCAATTCCTGGTGATAGGTACATCCACTATTTCTTCCAAGGCCGACTATTTAAAAACGAAGATGGGTGAAAAGCTGATAAGAATCGTCGATCAAACAACTCCTTCACAAGCTTTCGCTATTTTGCAACACGCAAGGTTTGTGTTGTCCGAGGATTCGGGATTGATGCATATGGCGTGGGTTTCGGGAATTCCAACACTTGCTTTATTTGGAAGCACCAGGAGCGATTGGACCCAACCATTAGGCAAAAGCAGTTTTTTCCTCGGTTCTTCGGATCTTCCTTGTGGCAATTGCATGCAGGAAGTTTGCAGATACGGCGATGTACATTGCTTAACGAGGTATACTCCTGAATTTGTGTTTGAGAAGGCAATTGCTATAATAGATCTGATCTGATATAAATTTCCTTAGAGCAGTCTCTTTCATGAAAAATCTATTTAAAGCAGCATATGTTTTATGTATAATAATTGTAGCAATTTATTGCTTTAAAAGACCCTTGTACAACTGGGATATGCTGCCTTATTCGGCTCTTGTTTTGAAAATGGACGGCGCTGATGCAAAAACGGCATTTGCTCATACTTATGAATCTGCGAAGGAAAATGTACCACCAGGACCGTATCATTTACTGACAGACAGTACAAATGCATACCGGTATACCCTGGCAAATAACGCTGGCGCATTCAACGAGCAATTGCCGTTCTATGTTGTGAAACCTTTGTACATTTCACTAGCCTATTTGGCTTATAAGGCAGGTTTTTCCTTGCCACAGGCAACATTGGTTCCCTCTTTTATTTCCTATTTATTGATCGGTCTTTTGTTCTTCCACTGGCTCAGTCTATATCTGCATTTCTCCATTTCATTTTTTGTTTCACTGCTAATTATGATCTCTTCTCCTTTGATCGGAGTAGCCAAACTTTCAACACCGGATTGTTTGTCGGCTCTTTTATTGTTGGGCTCTTTTTATTTCATCATTGAAAAGCCTTCATTGTCTCTTGCCCTTGTATGTATGTGTCTGTCTGTCTTTGCAAGAATGGATAATGTCATCAGTTGCATGCTGACGATGACTGCTATTTACTGGAGTAAAAATTGGAACAGGCAACTTAGTTCCCGAACCTTTTTGTTGATCGTTGGCCTTTTTATCTTTTGTTACCTTATGGTAGGATTAATTGCCTCGCAATATGGCTGGAGTATCTTTTTTTACAATGACTTTGCCCGCCATCTTCATCCTGTATATGGAACGAAAGAACATTTTAGGTTTGCAGATTATTTCAGACTGATGTACGAGCATGTCATGAGTGCTGTTAATCGCTCCTATTTTTTCATTTTTATGGCGTTCCATGCCTTGAACGTTTCCTTGCTTAAAAGATCATCTTTTGACAAAACATTTGCGATACTTATTCCTGTTATTTTACTGATACGTTTTATTTTATATCCTGATATTTCTGACAGATTCTATATTGCTTATTATTTGCTTATCGTTGTGTTACTGGTCAGAAATTTTAGTCCGCTTTTTCAATTATACAATATTCCTCCCCAAAAAGGCTCATGACCTTGTTAACACAATCCCTGACCCGGTAGGGATACAGCGAGAGGTATCTGGTCGCAGGATCTCGTAACATTCTCAACGTTTCCCTTATCATTTCCTCTTTGGTTGTTACTGTATGCCAATGAGGGATGTCCCTATTCATCGGCTTGCAAAGACTCACTATGCGGCTACCTGCAGCAAGGGCTTCCATGCAGACGCCGGAAAAGCCTTCATAGGAAGAAGGATGTAAGAGGACTTTTGTCCGCTTCATTAGATCGAGTACTTCATTGTATGGCAACTCGCCGGTCATCTTTACGTTGCTTTCTAATTCAAGGTTGGTAATGAGCGACCGTAATTCCTCTTTCCCTGGACCTTTGCCAACCAGTAATGCCTTTATCCCCGGGATCTGTTTTTTTATTTCTGCAACGATCTCTAAGAAAATATCATATTGTTTCAATGAGATAAGTGAACCAACACCAAGCACATCAAGATCTCTCTCTTTGGGCAAGTTGGCAAAAACTGTTTCATCAATACCCGGTGGTATGACGAATTGTGGTTTTATCCGGTGATTTGTCTCAAATTCATTTTGTATAGAATCTGACAAGGCAATGAGTTCATCCGACCGGGGTGGTAAAAGTTTTGGATATTTATTTCCTTTTCTTGCATCCTGCCCCAGGATCCAACAATAATGTTTGACACCGTACTTGTCAGCGAACTTCTTTCCGACGAATGCACATTCATTATACCAAAAGCTAAATAAACCGGCAATTTTGCGATCACTATATAATTTCTTTAGGGTTGAATTGATCTTAGTTCTAAGTAGTAATTTTTGCAGGCCGCCTTTATTTCTGCCTCCAAACGGGATCACTTTTATGTCAAACCATTTGTACTCTTGTTGATGATAGGGATATTGAAACGTTAACACTACAACTTCAAGTCGCGGATACATTTCTTTCAAGGTTCTTACAAATTGCTGTTGCATGGGAAGGCAAGTGGAGTCAGCTTCAGATTCGGGAAAGCCGGGGCTAAGAATAATAAGCGTTTCTTTATTGCTCATCGAGTGAAACGATTTTATTGCAATAAGTGAGACTCTTTTTATCGTGAGTGATCATGATGACCATTTTACCATTCGCTGTTAATTCTTCAAAATGTTTTAGCAGGGCGATCGATGAATCTTCATCCAGTTCATTGAAGGGTTCGTCAAGCAAAATGAGGTCCGCATTTTTATAAGCAGCTCTTGCCAGGGCGATTCGTTGTTGCTGTCCACCACTTATATTTTTACCGTTTTCAGTGATTATTTTGTCAAAACCTTCCGGGAATTGCTCTATCATCCCATTTACCCCTGATATCTCTGACGCCATGGTTAAATTAGTTTTATTGTACTCGTCTTCCTCGAAAGTGATATTGCGTAATGCGGTATCGTGTATAAAAAAAGATTGTTGCCTGACATAAGAAATAGAGGGCCAGTATTTTTTTATGTCTGGCGGAGCAACTTTCGCTCCATTAATAAGAATTTCTCCGTTATCCGGGGTAAGAAATCCAAGTAATAAATTCAGTATTGTCGTTTTCCCCTTACCAGACTGACCCGTAATGCCCATTAGATCTCCCCTTTCAACGGAAAGACAAAAACTTTTAAGCACCTGCAGATCATTATACCGGAAACTGATATTTTTTAATTGAATTGAATGGATGGGTAGTTGAAGGTTTTCTTCGGCACTGGTCTTTGTTTGTTTTTTTTCGATAAGGTCAGTGACCGAGTATTCATACGCTCTTATTTGTCCCGCAACATTTATAAGCTTTACAATGCCTGGTATTATTTTATAGGCTGCCGCCATAAATGCGCCCACGGTTATCAAAGCTGCAGTGTCGCCATTTCCGGACCATTTTGCGATCGCGATCAAAATAAACAACCCAAGTACAGCGAATATTTCAATAATTCGGTTGGGCATGCTTTGCAAAGCAAGAGAGTCGAATAAGTACCTGCTGAATACACGTCGCTGCTTTATGAATCGGTTCAAAAAAAATGTATTGCGGTTGTAAATGTTGGCTTCGACATAACCTTTTAGCGCATCCAGTAAGTGTTGAAATGACTTTTCATTGGTTATCCGTATTTGTATTTTGGCGTGGGTCAGCCGTTTTTTAATGATATAGAAAACAAGAATGACCGGGGGTAATAGTATCAACAAGAGCAGCAGGAACAGCTTTGCATTGAATAAAATGATAGCTACCACGGTGAAAATAATGAGGAATGACTGGGTGATAATCTGCTGGATGCCTGAAAGTATGTACTGGCAAAATTCGAAGGGTTGCAAAGAAATTTTACGTATCTGGACAGAAGAGTCTATGTTAACGAAGTCATTGAATCCACCCTGTTGATAATTTGACAGGTTGATGCCGGAGATCCGTACGGCTACACCTGCGATAAACTTATACTGTGCCTTCGTGATAAAAAAGGCTGCGATGTTTTTTATCCCGAAAAGAACGAAGAAGATGGCGATAAACGTGATGGATTGCCTGTCGGCGAGCCAACCAGGCAAAAAAGATAAATTATCCTGCCCGGGCTGAATGTAGAATTTAATGATCCACAGGAGCAGGGCCAGTGAAAGTATATCGGCTACGCTTACCACAATATCAAGTACACTCAGGACAATAAATCTTTTCTTTTCTTCCTTTTCGAGAACTGACCAGGTATGTCTTAAAATATCCTTCACTTCACTGATTTACCTTTTGGGAGATAAAAAAATAATGGAAAAAACAAAAAAATAAAAAGTGAATACTGTGTTTCAAAGACGGATTCGCTAAAGCTATAAATTAAAAGCAGTGCCGTTATAAAGCTCAGCTCTGCGTTTTTTCTCTCCCAGGCCATTTTCACCAGGGAGCAGCAAACCAATAAAAAAACCAAACTTCCGATCAAACCTGTTTCAAGCAATGACTCCAGGAACTGATCGTGTGTATTGTAACCGATAAAGCCTTTGTCACCTCTCGCCGGTGTACCGGTATACATGTTCCTGGAAATATATTTTTGGTTCAGATCGTTTTGTGCATCTCCGGGGCTTACCCCCAGCAACCACGCTTTTTTTTCGTTTAAAATAGTGGGCACAAATTCCCATTGGAGAAGACGGAATTGAAGCCCGTTAAAATAATCTCCCTGGTTGAACCTTTCTCTTTTGATGAATTGAAAATCAGTTTGAACTATGTCTTTGAACCGGTTGCTGATGCGGTTTTGCGTGGAAAAAATGAACAAAGAAAAAATAGCCAGGGCCGCGATCGACATGGCTATAAATTTTGCATTGATAGATTTTGACAAGAACGATTTGGTCATTGCATAGAGAAAGTATAAGAGAAAAAAAGCAATCACAAGTTTCGATGAAAGAAGAAACAGGAATACGAGAAAAAAAACTATTAAGAAAAGGTCAAAATATTTATTGAAAACAATTTCTTTTTTGGTCAGCGTGTCAAATAAATGAAGAAGGGACAGAAAGACAAGTATTGAGAATTGAACAGCATGACCTGAATAAATTGAAACCAGCGGGTGATAAAGGAATACCGAGGAATTATGAGTGATGGAGTAGCGCTTAAACGCATAGAATAGCGCGTACAGGCAGGCAACGAAAAGAATAAGACAATACCATTTTAAAAGCCTTCGGCGTGTCGCTTCATTAATAAAGTCACAGCAACAAAGTGATAGAGGAATTATAACAAGCGCTGACTTTAACCGGATATTCTTCCATCCTTCCCCGAGGTCGCTGGTATATAATAAGGAAGTAAACTGGAGGAGCAACAGCAATGCACAAATGATCAGCAGGGGATTTACGAGCTTCTGGTTAAAGAACCGTTTTTGTTCGATCCTATTTTTAACCAGGCCTGCGACGAGAATGAGTGCTATAGATATGCTACTCACCGCCCTGAAAGCAAATATCAGGCTCACGAAAAAAGCCAGGTAAAGCCCAAACAAGAGATCATTGACTATCCTGGTATTGTTAGGTTCAGGCATTTGAGGATGCTCTTTTTTTCAATCGCTCGGATACAGAATGTATTATTGTAAAAATGAAAACAATAAAAAGGCAAAAGAGAATTCCTAACAGGATCATCACTCTCAGGCTGATGCTTACCGGTGTGTTTAGGGCAACAAAACTTTGTAACACCTGTATGCCGCTGCTGCTAAATTGCAATTCTTCACGGTAACTGAGAAGTTTTTCATTCATGTCGATAAATTCCTTATTTATGCCCGGTATGTCAAGCATGAATGAACCGGGGTTTTTTACCCCGGAGGTAATGACCGTTTCAATGCTTTTCTTAACAGAATCCAATTTTTGAATTTCAACCGTTACTTTATCGATAAGAGTTTCAACATCTTTTTTTCTTAACGATAATCTTTGTTTCACATATTCTGTATTATTCAAGCCGTATACAAGTGCCTTTTGTAACCCAGGCAAAACAGCATTGTTCTTTACTCTTGCGTCGATATAAAATCCGTTTGGATTACTTGCAGAATAGTTTTTTAATATTTCAGATCCTTCAATGCTTACCACGTCCTGAAGCATATTTTCGTCGCAATTAAAAGATTGGGCCAGCGCGGTATATTCATTTCTTTTCAGGAGCTCATTCCAATAATTGATGATCTCTATTTCCTCGAGATTGGTTAAAAATGAGGAGTGCAGGATAAGCCTTGATTTATAAATTTTTCCGGAACTGTAATACCTGAAACCGCCTAAACCGATACCAACCACAATGGCAATAATAAATGCTATGCGATATCTTCGGAAAAAGAGGAAGGCTCTTTCTATGATATTGATGAGATCGATATCATCAGAAGCTACATATTGTGCTTTTCCGTTTCTCATATCTTACAGAAAATAATATTTATTGCCCAACTCCTAACGGCTTATGAGTATTTTTAGTTGCTTTATAATATTAAACTCTACGGGCAACCTTTTTGTTTGATTTGTAGTTGGGAAAGTTGACCCTGTAGGTAATTTAATAAGGTCTATGAAGGTAAACAAATACTTTCCTTTCGCATTTGTCTATTTTTTTGTAAACTCGGTCGCATTACCATTCGGAGTAACCTACGTGGCACTCTTTGCTCCTTTTTTTTACGCCTGGATCTTAGTAACAAGAAAAAAGGAGGTCGTTTTACCTTTTGTGATGATCCTTGCGCCATTTATCATTATGCAGGTTTTGTATGTTGATGTCGTAAGAAAAGTTTATTTCTATTCTCTGTTAAACGTGATCTTGATTTATATCTTTTGCCAGGCTGTTTATACATTCTTGAATGTCTGTCTTGATATTGAAAAAATATTCAGAAAACTGCTTATTATCAATTTTGTCCTCTGCCTGGTATCCATTGTCCTGTATTTCACTCCGTGGAATGATATTGTTTGGATCCAGCAGGAACTGACGAAGGGAGTAAAGGATTTTCGCCGGTTGAAAATGTTTACGTACGAGGCGTCTTATTACGCGACTCTTTTTGTGCCATTATTCTGTTTTTACTTTCTTCAATATTTCTTTGGGAAAAATAAAATAAAAGGCTGGATGCTTTTAACTATGATCTTCCTGCCACTTGCCCTGTCTTTTTCGTTCGGGGTAATAGCAGCTCTTTTATTATCAGGCCTGCTGACATTTATTTTTTATTTCCGACCCTTGATAAAAAAACGGAGGATTTTTAATGGGTTTATTTTCTTTACCGGTCTTTCTGTTATTCTTAGCAGCGTCATCTATTTCTTTTTCCGGAATAGTTTCTTGTTTCTGAGACTAGTCAATATTTTTTCCGGAAGTGACAGCTCCGGAAAAGGAAGAACATCCGATGCCTTTTTCTTAGCCGATAAATTGCTGGAAAAGAAAGATGAATATTGGGGAGTAGGGTTTGGCCAGATAAAGATCGTTGGCTCAGATGTGATCCGTCATTATTATATGTATAACGAAAACTTTGTCGCCACCATTCCCAATGCCGTAGCCGAAACATATACAATTCTCGGATGCACCGGCGTGGTTCTTCGAATGTTCCTGGAGATCTTCTTTTTCTTTCAGACGAGGGTCTGGACAAATTATTACAGGCTTTGGCTTTTCCTGTTCATGTTTATTTTTCAGTTTGCAGGTAGTTTTATAACAAATGTTGCCGAGTATGTGATCTGGATCCTGGCGTTTACGAATGTATTTGATCAATATAATGTAAAGAAAGAAAGGATGATCGCTATACGGCCTTCGCTACCGGCTGTTGGATGATCAGTTTGGATTGACCGCATAAGCTGAGCATCAGATTTTCGTATTCGTCAACGATCTTTTCCTGGTTGTAGATCGTCCTGATCTTTTCCATATTTATTTTTTTCCATTGATTGATCGTCGAAAGATCTTTAGGGGCATTGATGATCCTGGTAACGTCAATTTCACGGGGAAAATAGTCAGTTTCATTTTGCAAGACTGCTTTGTTGAATTGATTATCATGGGCGGCTATCCGGCATCCGCAGGCCATAGCTTCCAGCAGGGAAGGATTTGTTCCACCGACAGAGTGACCGTGGAAATAAAGTGAACAATAGTACCTGAGATTATCCAGCTCGGCCTGGTCGTAAATGGCATCGGAAAATTTTATGGCTGGATTTTTATAGGTGGCGGTAATATGACGTCCAAATTTGTTTGTAATGTTACCAATGATAAATAGGGGATGGGGATGATTTGATGCGAGATGCCCTTTGATGATCATTTCGATATTATTTTCAGGCTCCATCCGCGAGATCACCAGGAAATATTGATAAGGCTGAAGATCATATTTTTTAAGAATGGACACATCCGGCCTGGAAAAAATTTCTGCACCATAAGGAATATATATGGGCTTCTTTCCGTAGGTATTTAAAAGATACTCCTGCATATCCGGGGAATCAGCGATCATAGTGTGCGCATTCCTTGCGGCCAGAGCCTCTCCCCATTTCAAAAAGCGTTGAGTGAATTTATTGTATTTACTACGTTTCCATTCCAACCCGTCCATGTTGACAATATTAATTGCTTTTCCGGGCCATAACCGGTGCCAAACGGAATCGCTTGTATAGCCCAGGTGCAAAAGGATATCAAAACGTCTTTTTCTTGCATCACGAATGCAATTGAGATCATAAATGAATTGACCGGCCGTTCCTATTTGATTTTCGAGATCCCGGCAATGAATGATCTTTACATTATTCCATTCGGTTTCCTTATAGGGATGCAGGCTTGAGTTGTAGACAAATACTTCGTGACCTCTTTCATGCAGCCCGGTTGAAAGATGCTCGGCAAATTGCTCAAACCCACCGTACGCATTGGGGATACCCCTCGTTCCAAGTATTCCGATTTTCATTTTAATCACATTTTTACGGCAGAAAGAACGCTTTGCATGATCCCTTCTGCTGTCCTTCTCCAGGTAAATTGCCGTGACCACTCCAACCCTTCCCTTTTTTTCTCTTCGTAGAGAGTTTCATTTTTTAAAAGATTGTTTATTTTTTCTGCAATATTTTTTGGATTACCCGGATCTACAAACAAGGCCGCGTGATCGCATACCTCGGGCATAGAGGTAGTATCCGAGACTATTACCGGTATACCTGAAGCCATAGCCTCTAATGGTGGTAAACCAAAACCTTCTGCAAAGGATGGAAAACAAAATGCTTTCGCCATCGCGTAAATGGCGGCCAGTTCATCGTCGGTGACAAACCCTGTGAATAATATTCTTTCTCTTATTTCTTTTTGGGATAGAAGCTCATTTATTTCCGGCGCTTTCCAATTTTCTTCTCCGGCAATTACGAGCGGGATATTTTTGTCATCCAGGAACCGTAATGATCTTATTAGCCCCCGGATATTTTTCCTTGCGTTCAAGCGCCCGGCAAAAAGTAAATAAATTTCTGGTAGCTTATATTTTTCTTTTACGTAGTGTAAAAACGTTGGGTCATGCCGGTAATAGGGTTTGAAAATATTTGTTACCCCGGAAGGTGCTAAATCGATTGGTTGATGCGGTTTGGTGTATTGAAACCGGATCAGTTCCTTTTTTACAAACTCACTCGTTGTGATAACTCTGTCGGCTGAAGCGGTGGTCCATTTCAGTGGTTTAAAATAAAGCCTTTCCCTCCAAGTAAAAAACTGGGGATAGTTTTTAAATAAGATATCGTGAATAAAAACAATGGACTTGAATGTGCCTTTCTTCATAAAAAAGGTCTGGAATAAAACGGCATCCAACTGTAGTCGCTTTGCATAGCCAGGAAGAATGAATAAGTTGGATACCATATTGAACTTAGCCCAGATATAGTGAATTTTTATATTGTCGTTTTTAAAGGGAAGCGTAAGGTTTTTATTTCTTTTATCGAGAAAAATGTGCCATTCTATCTCGGGGTGCAAAGCGAATAATTCAGGTAGGATATTTTGAATGAATAGCTTTCCGCTAATGTGCCCGGTAAATAGCCATTTTGCATCGATACCGATTTTCATGTTGTGTTTTTCCATTATCAGAACGATGGAGGGCTTTGAAAAGATGCCTGATAAGTCAAAATTCCCGTGACAATCAGATATTTTCGTATTTATTTTGTACCAAACCTGAATAACAGGCTAAATCTTGACACTATGCATTATCTGATCACTGGCGGAGCCGGCTTTATTGGAAGTAACCTGATACGTCATTTATTTGCTGCAGATGAGAAAGTTTTTATTACCTGCCTGGATGATTTCGATCCATTTTATCCAGAGGAGATCAAGCAACAGAATATTTCAGGATTTAAGGATAATTCTAATTTTCGCCTATTGAGAGATGATATTTCAGAGGTCTCTACAAAGGGACTTGCAGAAAAGATCGGATCCCCCGTTGACGTGATCGTTCACCTGGCGGGAAAGGCAGGAGTGAGGCCAAGTATTTTGAATCCACGTTCCTATCAAGAGGCAAATGTAATCGGGTTGCAAAATATTCTTGATTTCGCAAAAGAAACAAAATGCAAGCAGTTTGTTTTTGCCTCCAGCAGCAGTGTATACGGGATCAACGATCATTTTCCCTGGAAAGAAGATGAGCAACTACTGCCGATCAGCCCCTATGCCATGACCAAGCTTGCCGGCGAGATGTTGGGTCATGTTTATAGCAAATTGTTTGACATTCGGTTCATTGCCCTGCGCTTTTTTACAGTCTATGGGCCCGGGCAGCGACCCGATCTTGCCATTCACAAATTCACAAAAGCGATCCTCGCCAACAAGCCTATCGGGATGTATGGAGATGGCACTACCAGCAGAGACTACACCTACGTGGATGATACTGTCCAGGGAATTGTTGGAGCCATGAAATATGATAAATCCAATTTTGAGGTCATCAACCTCGGCAACAATTATTCTGTTTCGTTAAAAGAATTAATAAGCTCAATTGAAAAAGTTACCGGTAAAAAAGCGATCATCGAACAACTTCCAGAGCAGCCGGGCGATGTGCCGAAGACCTTTGCTGATATTTCAAAAGCAAAGAAACTACTGGGTTATGGACCTGCTACAAAATTGAATGAAGGGTTGGAAAAGTTTTATAAATGGTTCTCTCAGCACGAAGAGCTTTTACTTAAACACTGACATGTTTAACACGAATTATTTCTAATTACACGAATTAACACTCTGCTTTCTTTTGAACTTGTGGTTTAAGCCGAAAAAACGGTCAATACATTCGTGTAATTCGTTTTTAATTCGTGTTTTAAGGTCATACCGTGATTTCAAGCGAAGGTTTCATCTCCTGTTTCGACAGATACACCTTTCGTACAGTGTATGTTTTTTTATTCTGTGATTCAAAATAGGTGCGAACGCTTATTTCGGCAAGTATGCCGATGGTGATAAGCTGTATACCGCCGAGTAAGAATATCAAACCAAGAATGAGTAAAGGTTTACCCCAGATATCATGGCCCATTATTTTTAGAACCAGCAGGTACAAATTAATGATGATGCCAATGCCAAGGCTAATGAAACCAATAGTTCCAAACAGATGCATCGGCTTTTGAATATAACGCCGGAAAAAAAGCATTAGAACTAGGTCAGACAAAACCCTGAAAGTGCGACCGATCCCATACTTACTTTTACCGAATTTGCGCGGGTGATGTTTTACATCTACTTGGGTGATCCTGGCGCCCTGCATTTTTGCGATCACCGGAATGAAACGGTGAAGTTCACCATATAAATTCAGTTCTTCCGCGATCTCACGACGAAAAACTTTTAATGTGCATCCGTAGTCTTTGATATATACGCCGGTCATTCGGCGGATCAGTGCGTTTGCAATCTTGCTTGGGATCTTCCGGAGAAACATGCCGTCTTTCCTGTTTTTCCTGTTTCCCGCCACTACATCCCAGTCCTCACGTTTCAGCAGGTCAAGCATCCCGGGAATATCAGACGGGTCATTTTGAAGGTCTCCGTCAAGCAACGCAATATATCTACCCGTGGAATAATCGATCCCGGCCGTCATAGCCGTGCTTTGCCCGTAATTTTTTCTCAATTCAACCAAAACTGTTCTTTCGTCTGTGTTATTCAATACCTGTTGCCTGGTTCTGTCGGTCGAGCCGTCATCCACGAGGATCACTTCATAATCAATTCCGATCAACCCCAGGCGAATACTTTCCAAAAGAGGTTTGATATTTTCCTCTTCATCTTTTACCGTTATGACGATTGACAATTCCCTCATAGAATAACCAAGAAAAACGTCTGATAATTTATTGGTAAAGGTAAGCGAGGATTTCGATTTCACGCCGGTAACCGGAAGTGAGTCTCTTCAACAGGGAGTAAGCCAACCTCTCGTACTTTTGTCTTTGTATACTTATGCGGGTACCATTATTTGTAAAGACGAGACCTGTCTTCCTATTGCTTTTGCCAGTTTTTTTCGTTTTCCATGGGTTTGCGGAGCATTATGATTTCATTTCTCTAAAAGACGCCTTTTTTTTATGGTCGTTGTACCTCGGAGGTATGCTGATCCTCCTGGCAATCAGCTGGCTTTTTTTTCGCCATTTCATTAAAGCGGCAGTTATTTCCTTTTGCTTAATGGCCTTTTTCTTTTTTTTCGGAAGCCTGCAGGACCTTTTGAGAAAACATTTTACCGGCAGTTTTTTTTCAAGATATAGTTTCATTCTACCATTATTCCTGTTGCTCTTTGTTGTTTTGACAGCCTGGATGAAGAAAACAAAGTCATCCTTACTAAGACTTACGCTTTACCTCAATGTCCTTTTACTGGTACTATGTGGTATGGATATTTTTTTGTTGGGGGGACAAATATTTGCACGGAGCAGAAGATCGCAAAACAACCTTTCGATGATGAATTTATTGCCATGTGACAGTTGTAACAGGCCTGATATTTTTTTTATAGTACTTGACGAATATGCCGGCAACACGGCCCTTAACCAGCTTTTTCATTTTGATAATAGCGATTTTAAAAAGCAGCTTGAGCAGCGGGGGTTTTATGTGGCGAAAGAAAGCCTTAGTAATTATAATTATACGCCTTTTTCGGTGGCTTCTATCCTTAACATGAAATACCTGGATCTACATATGGATGAGAAAGCTCCGGGGAATATTGACTACTGTTATCAGCAAATAAAAAATAGCAGTGTAATACAATTTCTGCTGGCTAATGGATATGTATTTCACAACTACTCCATTTTTGATTTCAAAGAAAGGCCAGCCGTTAGTTATGATAATTTTTTACCCGGTAGTATAAGCCTGATCACTTCTCAAACCTTCGCCAGCCGCATTTTAAAAGATATCAGCTATAATATTTCTACAGGTAAATGGAAATTAGCCTGGGGACTGAAAAAAAGGACCTATGAGCATTTACACAATAACGAAAGTATTATCCAGTCCGTTAAAAAGACAGCCTCTGAAAAAACGAATGTCCCGAAATTTGTTTATGCTCATTTAATGATGCCACATTACCCTTATTATTTTAACAGTAAGGGCCAACCGCTAGCCATTCAAAAACTTTTGCCCGGCCAGGAAACGAACAGAGAAAATTATATCGAGTATCTGCAGTACTGCAACCACCGCATCCTGGACATGGTTGAACAGATCACGGCAAGTTCAGATCACCCGGTGATCATGCTGCTGGGTGATCACGGCTTTCGCGAGGGGATCAGCAAAGAAGAACGCAGATATGCGTTTATGAATCTAAATGCCATTTATCTTCCTGACAAAAATTATAGACTCTTTTACGACAGCATCAGCAATGTAAACCAGTTCCGTGTTTTTTTTAATACAGAATTTAAACAACAGCTTCCGTTGCTTAGGGATTCTACCATTTTTTTGTGGGATGAGTAATCTTTAAAAAATACCTGCCAATTCGAGGCTTTTCTTTTTCAGTTTTAAAATTTCTATATCCTCTATTACCGGGTCTGGCGACAGAATAAGTGAAACATTATTTTCTTTCCACCAATCGTTATTTTTCAGGTTTTCAAAAGCAATCACACCGACCAGGTATTTCCTGTCCTGCTCGGCATGCCATTCCTCGATCCATTCAAATTGCTCCCTGGGAATGATATCCCAGTCATCAAAACTTACGTACACTTTAAGAAAGATACTATCATCCAGCTGGTTCGGCGTGTGATGATACAATTTTTTATATTCATACCTGTACTGGTAGCGCAGCGCAGAAATATCGCTCAGTACGGCTGAAGCGGTAGCAAAACTTCCCGCCCCTTTTCCGTAAAAAAATTGCTGATCGGAGAAACCACTTTCAATCACTACGCCGTTGTATTCATTTTTTACAAAGGCGAGATGATCATCATGTTTTACAAATTGAGGCAGTACAAATGCAGCTACTTTTCCGTTCTTCAGCTTTTTTGCCTGTGCAACTAACTTAATCTCATAATTTTTTTCCTTAGCCACCGTTGCGTCACTCAATTGAATATTCTGGATGCCATTGAACAGGATGTTCTGAATGGTTTCGACAATGCCATAGGCGTGATTTAACAAGAGGGCCCATTTGTTTACTGCATCATAGCCTTCAATATCCAGGGCAGGATTACTTTCTGCAAAACCTAATTGCTGCGCCTGTAACAAAGCTTGCCTGAATTCAAGCTTGTCTTCGAACATTTTAGTGAGGATATAATTAGTGGAACCGTTTACGATGCCTTTGATAGAGTGTAGAAGATCATTGTCATAATATTCTTCGAGATTACGAATGACGGGAATAGAAGCGCAGGCAGCCGCTTCATATAAGAATGAGCGTTCAGTTTCCTTTTGTAACTGCAAAATTTTGTGCAGATGTTCCGCGATCATTTTTTTACTTGAGCTAACCACATCTTTGTTATTTCGTAAGGCCTTTGTAATGATGCGGAAGGCAGCATCGGCATCATCGATCACTTCAACGATAACATTGATCTGGGGGTCGTTCAACAGCAGGTCTTTGTTAGTGGTAAATAATTCAGCGGGTGCATTTCTTTTTTTCTCCGGATGCTTAATGCATATTTTTTTAATTGTAGCCTGGAGGGAAGGAGTTTGCTGTAGTATTTTATATAATCCTTCACCCACTGTACCAAAACCGAAGAGGCCGATGACCAGTTTTTTATGTGCTTCCATTTGCTATGGTTTAAAAATTACAGTGCAATTTCGATTATAAGTAAAATGAAATTATCACCTAACAACTGTTTTTAAGATTTATTTATATATAATAATAAAAAAGCTCACCTGCTAAACCAGATGAGCCTTAAATATTTTAATCCGTTTTTTAAGCTTTGATCTGACTTATCTCTCCCGACTTTTCGGGATGGAATTGGCACCTTGTCCGTTTTCACGAAACAGGTTGTCAAGGCTTCATCGGGCCACATCCCTCAGCCTTTCTTGATAAGTAGTAAAGAACTAGCGCAAAGATAACGGGTTTGCCTATTTACACAAACTGATACCCGCTGTAATTTCTTTAGAGGTTGTGATCTAAGACTGCGTAATCAATTTTAATCGGGTAATCAGTGCTACAAAAGAAGAGCCCCGAATAATCGGGGCCCATCACGTCCCTAGTCCCTGTAAGAAAAAAGTTCTAAAGATTTATTATTGATTCGAAGCTGTTGTCTGTTCGATCTTGGTTCCAGTGAAAACCCAGGGCTCAGGTTTCTTTTCCACTTTTGCCTTTGTTTTTGTCTTGTTTCCTTTCGTTTTTGTTACGCTGGTTTTTGCCTGGTCATTCATCTTTGATTCGTCAGTTGTTGTCATTGATTGATCTGTGGAAGCTGTTGCATTTGTAAATACAGATGCTGGATCCTGGTCATTGAATTCACGCCCCAGCATGATAGAAATTGTTTTTGTGTCCTTATCATAGATCAGCGTTCCTTCAGGAACACTTGTGCTATCAGAGGACTTCTGAGCAGGGATTTTATAAGTCGCCGGGGAGCTCTTTAAAATAGCCTTTACTCTTCCCTGAGGCAAACCGTCTACCCACGCATAACCTTTATTCTGGTCATCAAGCGTAACCGTAATTTTTTGGTCGGCATTGGTTGTTGACTGATACTGGCCAATTACCGGGAAAATTTGTTCCGTGGTTATTGGGTTAGGCATGGGAAGAAGTGTATATTTTGAAAGTATGGAGTCAACGGTTGGGTTGCCATATTTCTTTTGTTCTAATGTTGCAGTAGTTGGTGTTGTACTTGGCTGTGATTGAGCCGGCTGCTGCAGTTCCTGCATTTGCTTTGTTGTATCCTGCTGCATGGGCTTGGTCGTATCCTGTTGGGCATTTATAGACAGGGTCAGCAAAAAACTCGCTATCCCCGCCAAGAAGAAGGTCTTTTTCATACTCTATTGCTTATATGTTTGTGATTAAAATTGGTACTGGGCAACTGTTTCGAAATACTGTGCCAAAAATCTTTTTTGGGAAAAAAATATTTCAACTCTTTTTCCATATCAATTTTTTCTTTGATACCAATATTTAATATTTATAGGTTGACTATTAACTGAAAATCAGCGTGGGCGATCGGAATTTGATATTTGATCCGGCATCTTTTCACCACTCTGGATTCAGTATCTTTGCAACTTCCCAAATTCAATATGGCAATAGAAAAAAATAACGGTGCTGATGTACCCGCGGAGGATATGATTGAAGTATCCGGAGCGAGAGTGCATAATTTGAAAAATATTGATATCAATATTCCAAAGAATAAGCTTGTAGTTATTACCGGTATCAGTGGTAGCGGAAAATCCTCTTTGGCTTTTGACACGATCTATGCAGAGGGACAGCGGCGGTATATGGAAACATTCGGTGCCTATGCAAGGCAATTTGTAGGTGAGATGGAGCGGCCGGACGTAGATAAGATCACTGGTCTTTCGCCGGTTATTTCCATTGAACAAAAAACTACAAACAAGAACCCCCGTTCAACGGTTGGTACCGTTACCGAAGTGTACGACTTTTTGCGCTTGCTTTTTGCCAGGGTGGGAGAGGCCTTTAGCTACAACACCGGTAAAAAAATGGTGAAATGGAGTGAAGAGGAAATAGTAGAAAATATTTTCAAAAAGTTCAAAGAGAAAAAAATAAGTCTTCTTGGCCCTTTGGTGCGCGGCCGCAAAGGGCACTACCGGGAGTTGTTTGAAGATGTAAGAAAGAAAGGTTTTTTAAAAGTAAGGGTAGATGGTGAGATCATGGACCTCACTCCTAAAATGCAGGTGGATCGTTATAAAATTCATGATATAGAATTGGTCGTTGACAGGTTGCAGGTAACGAATGATCTGAGGTCGCGATTGAGTCAAAGCGTACAACAAACTTTAAAGCTTGGAAAGGACCTCATGTTTTTGCAGATCGGCGATGATCCAAAGATCATTCAATACAGCAAACAATTGATGTGCGAGGATACCGGCATCAGTTATGAGGAACCTTCTCCGAATTCTTTTTCATTTAACTCTCCTTACGGTGCATGCCCGGGTTGTAAAGGATTGGGGACAACGTTCCATGTAAATATGGAAGCGATCATTCCTGACTGGGATCTCAGCATTACAGAGGGAGGTATTGCTCCATTGGGAGAGGAAAGAGAAGCATACGTTTTCAAACACGTTCAGGAGATCGCTAAGAAGAACAAAATTTCTTTACAGAAGCCTTTAAAGGAGCTGCCGAAAAAAGCTCTCAATATTCTATTGTACGGAAACGAAGAGGGGAATGAGGCAGAGATCGATTTTGAGAATATACAGTTTGATCCCAAGGCTCCATTTGAAGGGGTTGTGAATATGCTCAGGCGTTGGTTCAACAACGGATACAGTGAGGGATTGCGCGAATGGGCTGAGGGCTATATGGAATTAAAACCCTGCGAGAGTTGTGGTGGGGCAAGATTGAAGAAGGAAAGTCTTTGGTTTAAGATAGTAGGAAGAAATATCTCTGAGCTCAGCAATATGAATCTCGACAACCTTGCTGCCTGGTTTGATGGAATTGAACTAAGAATATCTGACAAACAGAAAACAATTGCAAAAGATATATTGAAAGAAATAAGAGAAAGACTTCAGTTCTTATTGGATGTGGGGCTTTCTTATCTTTCCCTGAATCGCCCGTCCAAGACCCTTAGCGGCGGTGAGTCACAGCGTATCCGGTTAGCTACTCAAATTGGTTCGCAGCTGCAGGGCATCACGTACATTTTGGATGAACCATCCATCGGTTTGCACCAGCGTGACAATCATCGTTTGATTGAGGCATTAAAGAACTTAAGAGATATAGGTAATAGCGTGCTGGTAGTTGAACATGATAAAGATATCATGTTATCCGCCGATCATTTGATCGATATTGGACCCAGGGCAGGATATCATGGAGGAAGGGTTGTAGCACAGGGTTTTCCATCAGCGCTATTAAAATTGGACACGCTCACATCAAGTTATTTGAATGGACATAAGAAAATTGAGACACCGAAAGAAAGGAGAAAAGGGAATGGAAAATTTATTGAATTAAAAGGAGTAAAAGGAAACAATCTGCAAAACGTAGATGTGAAATTTCCTCTTGGAAAATTTATTGTTGTGACCGGCGTTAGCGGGAGCGGCAAATCGACGCTTATCAACGAAACTCTTTACCCGCTTCTCGCAAAACACGCTTACGGTTCAAGGGTGACGCCGTTGGAATATAAAAGCATCAAAGGCCTTGATAGTATTGATAAGGTGATTGAGATCGACCAGTCTCCCATCGGTCGTACTCCCCGAAGTAATCCCGCTACTTACTGCGGATTTTTTACGGACATCCGGACTTTGTTTGCTTTGGTTCCCGAGGCAAAGATCCGCGGGTATAACGCCGGGCGTTTTTCATTTAACGTTAAAAGCGGTCGTTGCGATGTTTGTGAGGGCGGAGGCATGCGGGTCATTGAAATGAATTTTCTGCCTGATGTGTATGTTCATTGTGAGAAATGTAATGGAAAAAGATATAACCGCGAAACACTTGAAATAAGATACAAGGGAAAGTCCATCGCCGATGTGTTAGAGATGACGGTGGAAGAAGCCGTGGAGTTCTTTCAACAAGTGCCTTACATCTATCGTAAAATAAAAGTGCTTGATGAGGTCGGCCTAAGCTACATAACACTGGGACAATCGGCAGTTACTTTAAGTGGTGGCGAAGCACAACGGGTAAAATTATCAACCGAATTGTCAAAGAGAGATACAGGTAAAACATTTTATATCCTGGATGAGCCTACCACCGGTCTTCATTTTGAAGACATACAACATTTGCTGGATGTTTTAAATAAATTAGTCGATAGGGGCAATACAGTGCTGGTCATCGAACACAATATGGATGTGATAAAAGTAGCGGATCATATCATTGACCTGGGTCCGGAAGGAGGGGATGGTGGCGGAAAGATCTTATTTGAGGGCATACCCGAGGCAATGATCAATAACAAGCAAAGTTATACAGCTGAGTTTCTGAAGCGTGAACTTTATCCCGACTGATACAATGATAATAATAGAGGAATAAAAAAACCCCGCCAAAAGCGGGGTTTGAATTTTAAATACTTTTAGAGTCCAAGCACACCGTACGATAGTCCCATTGCTGACAACACAATTCTGCTCATAATTAACCCTATTACAAAATATACTACGATGATCGTCACCAGCGATACTATAAAATATCCTGCCTGTTTATCAGCAGGGGTCTTTTTTAATTTGGGCATCCCTATGTACAAAAGATACAGGCCATATATACCGGCTAGTGCACCGACTATTGCAAGAGGAGGGTAAATTGCCAGAAGGCCTCCTATCCACGCAGGAGTGTAGGAATAAGCGACTAATTGAACCGAGCGTCCCATATTTTTTTCGGATCCGAAACTGGGCGCAAGCGCATCGATCACTAATGCACTGATAAATACTCCTACGATCGCAGCAACCAGCACTCTCAGGGCATAATAAACGCCCCATGATGTAGTGGCATAATGAAAGAGTCCGTAATTAAAACCTATTAAGCCGTAGCCAACAAAAGCCGCTACTGCCGCTGCACCTGCAAGTAAAAGAACGTAACCCATGATGATCTGGCCCGTATTGGGTTGTTCCAGGGCAATCACATCCCATTCTTTATTGGGAGATGTAATAATGTTTTTTGCACGTTCGATGGCATTCATAATAGTTAGTTTTAGTGATACTAAATGTAAGAAAATGGCCGGAGATTTACCAAACCCAATTTGAACGTACGGTTGATAAGTGCAGGATGGTACGGGAAGAGATTTACCCGTAAAGGCGGCGGGGAGTCATTGCGAAAAATCTTTTTGAAATTTTCCAGAGCCAACTGAAAGGTTTCATACGGATACCAGATTTTACCAATTTCCCCGCCAGTACGGGATTCTTAGTTATGGAAAAGAAAGAACTACCTTTTTAATGTGGCCCGGTAAGTTTGGCAGAGAGTGTTTAATAAAATACGTATACTAGACTATGAGGGTACCAATAGAGAACGGATCAGGTTTGTCAACCAGGTATTAGATTCTATTAAGCTCCCCGCCTTTACCGGAACAGAGTTTGAAAGAACTTTTTATCTTTTATTTGAAAACAATTTTTCCTGTGGTCAGGTATTCATCTTCGGCAAATACATGATACATATATGATCCCTTCTTTAGCTCAGTGATCGTTCTTCTTTCACCTGGTTTCATTTTATAATTCAGTACCATATTGCCATTGATATCGAAAACCATGAATTCAATTTCTTTTTCAATACCTGATTTTGCAATGACGTGCATCTCCTTCTTCACGATGTCAGGATACACTCTTACTACATTCTGATTTCTAAAGGATTTTTCTTTTTTCGCCGGTTTCTTATCGTCTTCAAAAGCTTTTTTGCTGATGAAGATCTCATTGGCGTTGTCAGTTGCTTGTAGTTTTGAGCCTGACAAACAAATAACAGCGATCGATAAAATGGTTTTTGTTGGTAATAATGTGGGCATTATTTGCCTGCGTTTCATAAGGGGTACGTTTTTTATTTTAAGTAAACTCTTAATAGTATAGCGGACATCTTAACTGCCGTTCAGCACCGCTCATCTCTCTCAGCCTCCAACCCAGCCTGAGTATTGTCGAGAAATAGGCATCATTTTGTTTTGGATCACCTCTTTTTTCACCGACAATAGAACTTGGTCTCGTTGTAGCCCAGGAATAAGTTCCCCTGTAGTTGAGCTGTCTTGCCAGCGCGGCGTTGGCCGGTGAAAGATGTTGGTTGAAATAAATAGGATCAATATAATTTGTACTTACATCATCTACGTAGTCGGTAAATAGTTTTCTGTGTAACACTTCAAGCCCAATGAACATGTTTTCCTTTAAATAGTATTTAAACCCGAAGCCAATGGGTAGTTCCATCTGGGTGAGTTTGTATTCCTTTCTATCCGGGTATTCAGGAAAACCCTGTCCTTCAGTGTGCAGAGGTTGTAATGCTACCCAGTTACCGTTCTTATCCTGTGTCTTTGGATTGAAATGATAGACGCCAACACCTATTACTCCATAAGGGCGCAGTTTACCTTTCAAATCCTCGTATCGTTCTAAGAACACGCTGGGATAAAATTCTGCTGCTACATATCCTTCCCATAACCTGGTCGTAAAATTGAGGTTACGTTGAAGACGTGTTACTTCATCGCCTCCCTTGTTAGGAGCTTCTTTATCGTCACCTTCCAGTACACCCGTATTGAATGCAACACGGAAACCATACCATTCTCTTGGTGCCACACCGATAAAAAGACCCTTGCTTAATTTGGTTAACGGATAGTCGATGTCTTTGATAAATGTTCTTCCGATCCCTGCAGCACCTCCAAGGTCTCCTAAAAAGAAGAGTGGACCAAGGCCTATACCCACTTCCACTTTGTCGCGTATAGTGATGGATTGTGAAAAAGACCTGAATGATGAGGAAACGGTGATAAGAATAATCACGATTACTCGTGCGATTGGTACAGTTCGCTTCATAGATACTAGATTTTCTGGTTTCTCTTATTGGATTTACAGGCGAAAAATAGAAAAGAAAAAACTTAAATCAAATCAAGACAATTGTTTTTTTTATTGTGTAAATGATTTGAGTTTTTCTACTTAGAAGAATTACGTGCTCATGCCTGTCTTATCATCTCGATATGCGGAATACCATCTTCCATGTACACATCACTTGACTGCACGAAACCGAATGATTCGTAGAATTTTTTGAGGTAAAGCTGGGCGCCGAGTTTTATAGAACTTTGTCCAAATAATTTTTGCAATTCTTCAATGGATTGCTCCATCAGGATCTTTCCAATTCCGGTTCTTCTCATTTTCGGAGAAGTAACGACCCTTCCGATCGATGCGAATGAATCGTATGCAATGCCGAGAGGAACAATCCTGGAGTAAGCAACAAGTATTTTATTATCCCAGCCCATAAGATGATGCGAACCCTGGTCTTTATTGTCGGCATCCTGGAAAACGCAATTCTGTTCTACTACAAATACTTCATTTCTCAATTGAAGTACAGAATACAGTTCATGGGGGGTGAGATTGTCAAATTTTTTAAATGACCAATTAATCATGTGGTGATTTATATCTTCTGATAAAATTAAAGGAATCAGGCTTTCTACATTGCAAAAGCCTTAATTTTAATGAAATGATTGTTATGCCTGTCAAAGATCTCAGTACAGTTCATGAGTTGGCCGGTAATATTTTTAGATGGCCTTCAAAAAAAGAAGAATGGGAGCAATATAAATTGTCAAAAGACCAGGTTGATTTCTTTAATGAGAACGGATACGTAAGCGGCATTAAGATGCTGGAGAACGAACAAATCGAAGAGCTAAGAACCGAACTCTCCGAGCTGGCCGATGTAAATCTCCCGGGTCATAACCTCTTCTACGAATTTCATTCTAATGAATCGAGTGATCCGTCTACAATACTTTTTCATGCATTAGGTGCGTGGCGAATAACTCCCGGATTTCATGATGTTTTGTGGAACCCAAGATTTCTTGTTGCAGCAAGTCAGCTCCTGGGAAACAAACCCGTTCGTTTTTGGCATGACCAATTATTTTCGAAGCCGGCAAAGAAAGGAGGAGTCGTGGCCTGGCACCAGGACTATTCTTACTGGACAAGAACCAGCCCCGTGGCTCATCTCACTTGCTGGTGCGGGCTGGATGATTCAACAAAAGAAAATGGCTGCCTTCAATATATTGCCGGCAGTCAGAAATGGGGTTTGCTTCCAAAGCCCGTAATAGCCGGTGAATTGCAGGGTATAAAAGATTTTTTGAATGATGAACAAAAAAAGCAATTTGAAAACCCGCAGTTTGCTGAAGTAAAGGCAGGAGAGGCCATTTTTCATCATTCACTTACGCTTCATGGTTCGGGTGAGAATAAAAGTGATAAACCGAGAAGAGCATTTGTGATCAATGTTTTTGCCGATGGAGTCGTTTCCGATTCGAACGATGAATTGTTATCGGGCGTGCCGCCTGTAAAGAAGGGAGAGAAAATGAGTGGCCAGTTTTTCCCGTTGTTATATACTCCGGTCGCGTGACCGCGGCATGGGATGTGAATATTGAACACGGAACAAGGAATAGTGAACTTTGAATCCAAGCATCCTTCGAAATTCTATTCCTTTCTCATTTCGGAATGATAAGACCTGCGTCTTAATAGGTTGAAATAACTGTGAAAGCGTGAGGCTTTCATCAGGAGTGTTAAACGGCGAATAACGAGATTTGTCTTCGTGGAAGGAAAGCGCACCTTTGATCTCGCTGAAAGGTTAATACGATTTGCCTCGTCAATCATTGAGCTGTCTGAAATATTGCCGCAAACCTTCGCCGGACGACATATTGCCGGTCAACTTATTCGGAGCGGTACGGCGCCAGCTCTGCATTATGGTGAGGCACAGGGCGGCGAATCGAGAAAGGATTTTGTTCACAAAATGAAAGTCGCATTGAAGGAATTAAGAGAGACGTTTAACGCTTTGAGAATTGTACAAACGGCGAAATGGTTGTCAACCGGAAAGCTAGACCAGGTTTTGAACGAAAACAATCAGCTTATTTCAATATTTGTCCGAAGTATTGAAACCGCTACAAGAAATGATCAGAGGGAAATTGGACAAAGAACAAAGAGAAAGAACAATGTAACAGGAAGAGAGAAAGATAAACATTGAACGGCAGATCGACATTCAATGTTCAATATTCAATGTTCAATATTAATACCCGTACTTCTCCCTCCAAAGATTCTTTAGAAACTTTCTCAATTCTTCTTCCCGTGCATTTTTGCCCGGGTCATAAAACTTTGTTCCGGAAATTTCCTTTGGCAAATATTCCTGGTTTGAAAAATTGTCTTCGTAACTATGTGAGTATTGATAATCTTTTCCGTATCCCAGATTTTTCATGAGTCTTGTTGGTGCATTGCGGACATGCAGAGGAACAGAAAGGTCGCCGTGTTGTTTCACAGCACTCATTGCATCACCGATGGCCACAGTGGCTGAATTGCTTTTTGCACTCGAAGCAAGATAGATCGCACATTGAGACAATATCAAACTCGATTCAGGATAACCGATCTTATTAACCGCCTCAAAGGTGGCGTTTGCCATCACAAGCGCCGTGGGATTAGCATTGCCGATATCTTCACTGGCTAGTATCAGCATTCTCCTCGCAATGAATTTTACATCCTCGCCTCCTTCGATCATCCTGGCCAGCCAATAAACAGCTGCATTTGGATCACTGCCGCGCATTGACTTGATAAACGCAGAAATTATATCGTAGTGCTGTTCGCCCTTTTTATCATACAATGCGATCCGTTTTTGAGCCACCTTCATTACGATCTCATCCGTTATTTCAACATTGTCTCCTGTCGCATCAACAACCAGTTCTAAAAGATTCAACAGTTTCCTGGCATCACCTCCTGAGATATTAATGAGGGCTTCTGTTTCCTTTAATTCAATTATTTTTTTGCGGAGAATCTCATCTTTCTTTATCGCATGATGCAAAAGCTCGATCAGATCCTTTTCATTCAATGGTTTTAATACATATACCTGGCAGCGGCTAAGCAAGGCACTGTTCACTTCAAAGGAAGGATTCTCCGTGGTAGCACCAATCAATGTAATGATCCCTTTTTCAACAGCACCGAGAAGGGCATCCTGTTGTCCTTTGTTGAATCGATGAATTTCATCAATAAAAAGTATGCAGTTAGACTTAGTCTTTGCTTCTTCGATGACCTCTCTTACCTCCTTTACCCCTGATGAAATAGCGCTGAGTTGAAAGAAAGGAACATTTAGCGTGTGGGCAATAATATGTGCGATAGTTGTTTTTCCAGTGCCGGGAGGTCCCCACAATATCATCGAGGGAATTTTTCCATGCTCAATAGCAGTGCGTAAGATGGATCCTTTACCGGTCAAATGCTGCTGACCTATTAGTTCATCCAATGTCGTCGGGCGAATTCTCTCCGCTAGCGGTGTCATAAACAACAGGCAGTCGGCAATAGGCAAACGGCCTAAGCGCAAATTAGAATTTTCATACTTATCGGCAACGGAATGTAAGGGGTTTATATTCCCAATTGTCAATTGCTTATTTGCTATTGCTGTTGTCCTGCAAAACTTTCTAATAGGTCAGGGCTTCCTTCCTCTTCAGCCAGCTTTTCCATTTTTACTTTACTCATTTCTTCAAACGTTTGGCCATCTTCGTATCCGACAGAAACGTAAACAGACAATGATTGTTTAGCAGGTCCTTTAAATGTTCCCTTCACGGGTGAACAGTCATTGAAATTGCGACCAACGGCTAGTTTTACGTGGTGATTACCGACCCAAACATTGTTAGTGGGGTCAATGCCTGCCCATCCATGACCCGGCACCCATGCTTCAACCCATGCATGAGTAGCGCCTTCACCGCGCATACCATTCTTGTTCGGACATATATACCCGCTCACATAGCGACCAGGTATATGGAAATATCGCAGCACCTCAAGCATGACGTGAGCAAAATCCTGGCAAACACCCGAATGATGTTCAAGAATTTCTTCCACAGTGGTTTCAATGGTAGTAATGCCTTTGAAATATTGGAAATTCTCAAAAATATATTTGCTGCAGTTTTCAATCACCTGCACAACTGCCTTAGAAGTTTTTGTTTCACCAGCAATGGCCTTTATTCCATCATGCAATTCCGGTTTTTGGGACCTGCTCAACTCCAAAAGAAAAAGATCCCTGTTCACTTCCTTGTGCAACTCATCAAATCCGGCGCAGAAGCCCTTTAAGTCGATCTCTGAAGGACTGTTCCTGACGATCAATTTACTTTCTATTACCAGCTCTATATGAGAAGACATCAGGTTGAACATCCCGGTTCGGTTTCCCCAGTAATCAGTAGCCACCATGATCTCCGGGTGACCTGTAATATTTATTTCATGAAAAAGTACATGTTGTGCAGGACTGTTGAACGGATAAATTTTTATCTCGTTCACACTTTCTTTCACAGGACGGTCGTATTCGTATTTTGTAATGTGATGGATATTAAAAAGAGCCATTATTATTGTTGAATTATGAGTACGAAAAATAAATTCTTGAAAACTGTTTTGAGAACTCAACCAATTCGTGCCTTATTGAAAACAGGAAATTTTGAAGTTCAGGATTATGGATGCTGTTCAGATCGATGAACCTGATCCTGCTGTGCAAACGTCCAAACATCTTTTTCAACTCCTCGCCTCCTTCGATCTTTGTCTCTTCGATGATGTCTTCGAGATATTTCCTGATCCGCTCAAAAGAATAAAAAACCGAACGGGTAAAGTTTTTATTCATTATGACCTGGTCAATGACGTTGAAATTGTGATTACCACCTGTATAAGTTTTCAAATATAATTCATAACCGGCAAGGGATATCAACAGGTTTCTCCAGCGTAGAATATCCTGTGGATTACTCATGTCGTAATTTATTTTTTTGAAATGCGCATTGGCGATCTCGATCGTGAACATGCTTCGCTCAATGAATCTTCCGAGGTTCATGAAATTCCATCCTTGCCCGCGGGGCATCGTCGTTTCCGTAATGCCGGAAAACAACACACTGTTCTTCACGAGCCTGTCAAGCACTTCGATGGCTCTTGAATCTTTTAATTTTTTTTCGATGTCAGCCTGGTTGACCAGGTGATACAGGTGGTTCACTTGCTCCCAAACTTCTTTTGTGAGATTATCCTGTATGCCCCTGGCATTTTCTCTTGCCCGCACAAACAGCACTTTTACTGCATTCACATTTTTTGTGTCGGCGATCAGGTATTGCAAGGCAGACGCTGTGTTTTCTCCATTTAATTTGATCGTTTCTTCGTCAAGAGCGGTAAACGTTGTCAGGATATCGCGCCAATGAAAATCACTGCTGTCGATCACATCAAACGACAAGATGTGATTTGTACGGATCGCACGTAATAAACTATCTGCACGCTCCATATAACGGTTCAACCAAAACAAGGAATCTGCAATGCGGCTTAGCATGAAGTCTATTGTTATTTTAATTATCCGTCAAACGTGAACGTCAAAGATCCACCACCCACGTGTCCTTACTTCCGCCTCCTTGAGATGAATTGACTACCAATGAACCTTCACGCAACGCCACTCTTGTCAACCCTCCTGGCACAATATGAATTCCGCCGGGCCCGCAAAGGGCATAGGGTCTCAGGTCAACATGACGTGGCTGCAATTTTCCATCAATAAAACAAGGTACTGTTGAAAGTTTAATGATGGGTTGAGCGATGAATTCTCTCGGTGTCGCTTTTACAGCTTTCTTAAATGCTTTCATTTCTTTTTCTGTCGCTTTATTTCCCATCAGCATTCCATAGCCCCCTGATTGATTCGTTCTTTTCAAAACCATTTTGTCCATGTTATCGAATACATATTTCCTCACATCTTCATTTTCCAGCCTATAAGTTGGAACGTTTGGTAAAATGATCTCTTCATTGAGATAATATTTGATCATTTCGGGAACATAGGCATATACCGCTTTATCATCGGCCACTCCATTTCCAACAGCATTGGCAATAGCGACGTTTCCTTTCCTGTAAGCGCTCATCAGGCCGGGCACGCCTAAAACGCTGCCCGAATTAAATACAAGAGGGTCCAGGTATTCATCATCGATACGGCGATAAATAACATGTACCCGTTGCAATCCTGCTGTGGTCTTCATATACACCTTCTGGTTATCTACCAGAAGATCTCTTCCTTCCACCAGGGCTATTCCCATTTGCCTTGCCAAAAATGTATGTTCGAAGTAGGCGGAATTAAAAACCCCCGGTGTCAGCAGAACAACCGTTGGATTTGAAACCTGTTGCGGAGAAAGACTTGCCAGGATATTGTGAAGGATCAAAGGGTAATTGCTTATCATTCTTACACGGCTGTTCGAGAGCATTCCCGGGAAAATCCTTTTTGTCACTTCGCGGTTGGCGAGCATATACGAAACCCCTGAGGGCGTGCGCAGGTTATCTTCAAGAATATAAAACGTTCCATTTTCGCCACGGATAAGATCGATCCCCGAGATATGAACGAAAAGATCGTGAGGAACTTTTATTCCAAAAACTTCCCGCGTATAGTGCGGACATGTTGCGATCAATTCAGCCGGTATGATCCCATCTTTCACGATCTGCTGGTTGGAATAAATATCCCTGAGAAAGAGATTCAGTGCCCGTAACCTTTGCTTAATGCCGGTTTCAATGTGCTCCCATTCAGCGGCAGTGAGAATTCGTGGAATGATATCAAATGGGAAAATTCTTTCTATGCCTTCATCGTCATTGTAAACCGTGAAGGTGATTCCCTGGTTCATGAACAACTCACCGGCCTCGGCGTCCTTTTGATGCAATACGTCAACCGGTATTTCACTCATGTCTTCAAAAACCTTACGGTACTGTGAGCGGATGACATGATCTGCACACACTTCATCAAACATGCCGTCATAAGTTTCATACTTACTGAACAGTTTAGTTTTGGTCATGGCTGGAGATTGGGAAATAAAAAAGGTTGCTTTCACATCTTTGTGAAGCAACCGTAGGTTCGAATATATGTTAATTCAGTTAAAATCCAAAAAACGGAATACCTATTCTGTAAGATTGGAAGCCTGGTCGTGACCGATTGAATTTATAATACGGTTCATGGAAAGATAATGTCCCCGTTTGATCATATTGTGCATTTTTAGTTGCATCCAGAGAATATAGATCAAATTCAACAAGATCAGGAAGAATATCAAAAGTGCAAGTTTACCTGAATAGCTATACCTGTTTTCTTCCTTAAATTCTTCCATGCTTCCGGCAATTACCACTATCACCAGCGCAACACTCAGTAAAAGGCCAATAATAAAAAGTACCGTATTTATCTTTTCAAGTGTACGTGGAATTGATCTGTCGGGAAAATATCTCCCAAATATGTACAGGTTCACATAATTGTTGCAGACTATGACCACAAAAAATACTATGGATAATATAAAGAACAAATTATCGCCGAAGGAGTTCTGCAAAAATTTGTTTGCAAGAAAAGCAATAAGAACTAAAGTGTAGATGAGTTGAACCCAATTAGCGACCCGGAATATTTTCCATGGAAGCGGGATCATTTTTGACTTTTTACATCCAACTTTATTTGTAGCTCATTCATTTGCTTTTGGTCAATCTCAGAAGGCGCATCCAACATCACATCGCGACCTGCATTGTTTTTGGGAAACGCAATAAAGTCGCGAATACTTTCGCTTCCACCCAGAATGGCACAGAGACGGTCAAACCCAAAAGCAATACCACCGTGTGGAGGTGCACCATATTCAAAAGCCCCCAGTAAAAATCCAAACTTGTGAAGTGCTTCTTCTTTACTCATGCCTAGGGCGGCAAACATTTTTTCCTGTAATTCTCTCTGGAAGATCCTGATGGAGCCACCGCCAATTTCATTCCCATTCAATACCATATCATAGGCATTGGCCTTAATGGTTGCATAGGGATGCTCCAGGTATTTTTTAGGCTCTGCGATCACAGGATCATTGTTGATCATGATATCGATATGTGCTGGCTTGGGGGAAGTAAATGGGTGATGCCGTGCATTCCAGCGATTTTCTTCCTCGCCGTATTCAAACAAGGGAAAATCGAGTACCCAAAGCAATTTGAATTCATCGGGCTTTCGTAAACCCAATCTTTGAGCCATTTCAAGTCTTAAGTCACTAATGGCTTTTCTTGTTCTTTCTTCGGCACCGGCAAGAATTAAAATGAGATCACCGGGTTTCGCCTTACAGAATTCAGCAAGAGTTTTTAATTGTTCAGCATTAAAGAATTTATCAAAACTGCTTTTATGAGTTCCGTCGGGATTCACTTTTACAAAGGCCAGGCCACCCATGCCAATTTGCGGACGCTTTACCCATTCGATCAATTCATCAGTGTGTTTGCGTGAATAGTCTGAAGCGTTGGGAATGGAAATAGCCACAACCGTTTCCGCATTGTCAAACACAGCAAAACCGGTTCCCCCGGCGCCTAAAGGAGAGTTTTGCAAATATTCCTTATATGCGGGGAATGTTGTGACCGGAAATTTCAAATTCGTGACCTTCATTCCAAATCTTATATCTGGTTTGTCGATCCCATAATTCCACATGGCATCGTCCCAGCTCATTCTTTCAACAGCACCGGTGTAATCAATCCCTTTTACTTCTTTGAAAATATGTTTGATCATTCCCTCGAACATGTTGAGAATATCCTCCTGCTCTACGAAGGCCATCTCGCAATCTATTTGAGTGAATTCTGGCTGGCGATCCGCCCGAAGATCCTCATCGCGAAAACATTTCACTACCTGGTAATAGCGGTCGTAGCCGCTTACCATCAAAAGTTGCTTGAACGTTTGCGGCGATTGAGGAAGAGCATAGAACTGGCCGGGATTCATTCTTGAGGGTACCACAAAATCTCTTGCACCTTCCGGGGTTGATTTGATCAGAAAAGGAGTTTCGAGATCCATGAACCCTTGCTGATGCAAATAATTTCGGGCTGCGCGGTTCACTGCATAACGCAGTTCGAGATTTTTTCTGACTGAATTCCGCCGAAGATCAAGATACCGGAATCGCATGCGAAGATCATCACCCCCATCGGTATCGTCCTGTATGGTAAAGGGCGGCACCGCGGATTTGTTCAGGATTTTGAAGGATGTCCCCGAAATTTCAATATCACCTGTTGGCAGATTGGGATTTTTATTGCTCCGTTCCTGTACTTTGCCGGTAGCCTGTAGAACAAATTCACGGCCTATTGGATTTTCATCCAATTGCTGGGTTAGCTCTTCTCCAAACAACAATTGAGTAATGCCATAACGGTCACGAAGGTCAACAAAGGTGATGGCTCCAAATTTGCGAACGGTTTGCACCCAGCCGGCAAGTGTAACGGTAGTCCCGGCATTTTTTATCCTTAATTCACCACAGGTATGAGAACGATACATTTAAAGTTGTGAGTTATGAGTTAAGAGTTATGAGTTTTTTTATTTCCTCAATAGAGGACAGAACGTTGAAGAGTGCGACGCAACGGAAGCCAAATAGACTTGCCTCCGTTGGGTACATCATTCTTTCCATTATAAAAAAACTTTAACGGCCGCCCGCCCGTACCGAAAGGAACGTTTGGGCGGGCAAAGATAATGACTAAGCCTCTCAGTTTTGCTTTGCAAATTGGTGGTGTTATATTTATGGCGTGAACGTTAATTCCCCTGATACAACGAGCTCGATCGAATCAGAATACAGCTCGATCATCAGCCAGTATATTTCTTATTTTAATGAATTGCCTGAGGCCGGTAAAAAGAGGTTTTTGGAAAGAACCATTCATTTCCGGAGCATCAAACACTTCAGTTACATAGGAATGGATGAGAAAAAAGAGATCCCGGTCCTCATTAGTGCCGCAGCTGTTCAAATCACTTTCGGCCTCGGGAAATATGAGCTGCCATTTTTTAAGAATATCTATGTTACACCTGACGCGTATCAGAAAACCGGTGAAAAAGAGATCTTTGTAGGGCATGTGGCGCCCGAGGGAATTTATATTGCATGGAAATATTTTTTACAGGGATATGGCGACGCAACAGACAACGTAAATGTGGCGATTCACGAGATGGCGCATGTTCTTGAACACGAAAATTTTATTAATGAAATCGATATGGACGACAGGTTTAGGGCCGACTTCGCCAAATTTTCATCGGTGAGCGGTCCTGTATTTGCGAGCGCCATCGTTACCCGACAAAGTTATTTACGTAATTATGCGTTTACCAATATGCAGGAATTTTGGGCTGTGAGTGTGGAGGCCTTTTTTGAGAACCCCGCTGGGCTAAAACAGTCGCTACCACAACTCTATGGCACTCTTTGTGATATTTTAAACCAGGATCCTTTGACAAAGGATAAGATTTTGGTTAAATAGCCGTTATTTGAATAAACAAGCCAGCCCTTGCAAAATGGCGGGGGAATGTATACTTTTAGGCCCGAACCGTGACCCAATGCGAACTTTATTCAGGAAACTACGATATATAATCAATAAAAGCCACGAGTCTCCCGTAGTCGCTCAGCAGGAAATTGCGGTTAGTGACTCTTTATTTGAATCCTACAGCTCTGTTATCGGAAGTTTGATACCCTACTTTAACGAACTGTCCCCCGATAGTAAAAAGCATTTTGTAAAAAGGGCACATCACTTCAGATCGATCAAAAAATTCCATTTTGTAGGTATGGAAGAAAGCGAGGAGACGGCTATCCTTGTGAGTGCTTCGGCGGTACAAGTAACATTTGGCCTGAAAAATTACCTTCTTTCTCATTTTGAAAATATTCACGTGCTGGCCGATGCCTATCAAATGGAGAATGATAAAGAAATTTATGTAGGACATGTGGCGCCGGAAGGGATCTACCTGTCATGGAAACATTTCCTGTTTGGCTATATGAGGCAAAACGATAACGTAAACGTCGCGGTTCATGAAATGGCGCATGCTCTCTTGTACAATAATTTCTTCGCGCAGTATGGAGTGGATACTCATTTCAGGATGAACTATGAACATTTTTCCACTACAACTGGTCCCATATTGGCGCAGGTGATCACGAACAGGCATAGTTATTTGCGTAGTTATGCATTTAGTAACCTCCACGAGTTTTGGGCCGTAAGTGTTGAAGCGTTTTTTGATAACCCGAACGGTTTGAGAAAAAATATGCCTGAACTCTATACGTCTTTGTGCCGTGTACTGAACCAGGATCCTTTGTCAAAGAATAAGATACTTAACTGACACCCGTCTCAATTTACCGTGCTAAAATTTTCTGGAATCTTTTTATATCGGCCTCTGGCATAATTTCTTTTTTACGCAAAAGATGATCTACTAACTGGCTTGCAAAAAAAGGAGCCAGGGAACATCCCTTTGTTCCCATTCCATTCAGGATACCAAGAGTTTTTTGATGAGGATGCAAACCGACAAATGGCCTTCTTTCTAAAGTTGCCGGTCGGATAGACGCTTTATGTTCCAGGATGCTGAACGGAACTTTGAGCCAGGCTTTTAAATGCCGGTGGGCTTGTTCATAAAATTCAGGGGTCCGTTCAGGATGAGGAAAACTCCATTGATAATTTGAACCAAACCAAAATGTATTCCTTGCCTGGAGGGGGGCAAGCAGAAATCCTTTTTTATAAATATGCTGATCGGGAACGTCGGGAATTTCAACTATCAACGCCTCCCCCTTATTGGGAGCAAAAGGAAGTTGTTTGAAAAAAGGATTGCTAAAGCTGCTGAGACCATCGCAGAAAATAATTTTTTCAGCAGTGATATCTCCATATTGAATGGATTGTTCCCTGATGACCAGTTTTTCAAATTCAAATTCTTCTTCAAACAATTGTTTATTGTCTTTCAATTGCTGTCTCCACGCGGGTAAGAGGACATCAAGATGAGCAATATAAGAGTGGCGAATTTCTCCGCAACCCAGGTCATAATTAAAAAAAGTGTTGAATTGATTTTGCTCCGGAAATGAGTTCAGGTATTCTTCGCCTTCTTCCATTCGTTCCAGGAAAACAAGCCGTTGAAGCGCGTTAGGAAAGAAATCGATCATGTTTTTTTGTGAGATCGCAGTGATGTCAAGAAAATTTCCAATTTCGTTATAGGCTTCACGGGCGAAGGAAAGTATTTGTTCAGCCATCCATACTTTCACCATTCTTCTACCTGTAACGGGGTTAATAATGCCGGCAGAGACCTTTGAAGGAGTAGTGGGTTCGTTTTTATCAATGACAATGAAACTTCTGTTTTCTTTTGTAAGATACCAGCTAAGCCATGTGCCGCAGAGACCCTGGCCAATGATCAAGTAATCAACTTGCAAATTCATAGTTCTTCGTTGGGATTTAAGCAAGTGTCATTGCGACGGCAGAGACAAGGCATGCCTTGTCTCTGCCGTCGCGGGATCGAATGTGACAAAAGTAATGTTCAATGTTCAATGCTCAATTTTCAATACACAACTGCAACTTAACTGAAAATTGAACATTGAAAGTTGAGCATTGAACATTTTATTCAACAACAGAGATCCTCACCCCCTCGGAATGACTTGAAAATTCTGGAGCATACATGCATTGAATATTCGTGATCCCATTGCTGAAATTACCGGCATGTGTTACAAATAGGGGATATTCGAAAACATAGGTCCCTTTTCGCAGATAGCTAAAAAAGAAATTGGTGCTTGCGTCTTTCGTGCTTTCGTAATAACCGAGGCCACCTTGCCATTTGTATTCGCTCAACACATTCACAGGTTCAAGACAGCTTGCTCTCATGTCTTTCATATGCACATATTCCATGTCACGGTCGACGCGTAGCTCAATTCGCACTTTTATCTTGTCGCCAACATGCAGTTCATCATTTTCATTTACCGGATTTAAAACGGGCCCGCGATCAGTATTTTTTTCGACAAACAATTTTTTTAAGAGCTTAAGTGGAGTTGAAGAAGTTGTTATCTTATCGAGGTCTTCAAAGTATTGCCAGTAGACAGCACCCCAGGTCAAGTTGCTGGTTGTTGGTGGCTCCGAAGGAGTCCTTGCGGACTGGTTGCTCGTAACTGTTACGGATAGATTCCCCATTTCAGGAACAATCTTATTTCCCTCGATTGTCTTTTTGAAATAACCTGTTCCTGCCTCAGAAGCGGTGGTGTTGTTGGAGATAGTTGTATTACCTAATTTGATCTCGACCGCAGGTTCATTCGATAGCCATTGTGAACTTTGCAATAGCAGAGCATAGCAGGCCTCGGCTGTAGCCTTTGTTGTTTTCCAGTTATTGGTTTGCTTGTTTTTTAGGAGCCAGGTCTTCAGTTCATCAACTGTTTTTTGTTGAGACGAGAGATCTTGCGTCTTTATCTCTTGAAATACTTCAATCAATAATGATTGCGTTTCAATCGGAGCCTGGTACCAGAACCAGCCAATCTTTTCGTTTTTTCCCAATGTTGTCCAATACATTCCTGACTCATCATTTACGATAGAGGTTTCTTTCAAAGACTTTAAAATAGCGGCCGGGGTTTTTGTATCACCCGTTCTTGACAAAGCCAAAGCGATCATTCCCTGCATATACTTGCTTTGATTGGTCCAGTAAGTCTGAATTTGTTTTCTGAAATAATTGTACGCTGTTTGAGAAGCTTTCTCAATGGTGTATACGGGAAAGAAGCTGCGCATGTACAGATACTGTATTTCAAGATAGCCCGGGGAATATTTTTTCAGATCAGTTTTAGATTTTACCAGGTCATCATAGTCTTGTTTTATTTTTTTGTCGAGATAAGGAATGGCAGCGGCAAGGATATTTTTTAATTTTTCATCTTGTCCTGTTGCATAGGCATTTAGCTTCTTAAGATGACCAATGCCCGTAACAATGTATTGAGTGATGTAACGATCATCCGGGCCGCCCTTGAACCAGACAAACCCACCATTCTCCGATTGCATTTGTTTTAGTTTCTCAAGGGAGTTATTCAGCTCGCTGCTCATTTTCACCATGTCGAATAATAAGGCAATGCTTTTCTTTTGCTGTTCTTCGGTCTTTGCCTGCATTACCCATGGTGTTTCTTCCAATAAAACAGATTTTAGCTCCTGGTTCTTTTGCAGGTTGGAAAGCAACGCAGAGGTGTCCTTTGTTTTCCATTGCTCAAATATCTGTTTGATACGTGGTGAAGAATTAGTGATCATGCTTGTCAAAGAGTTGGCATAGTAACGGTTCCATGTTTGCTCAGCACATTCGTAAGGATATTCCATCAAATAAGGAAGGGCCTGCACTGCGTACCATGCAGGGTTCGTTGTATATTCAACAGCAAGAGAATAGTTCTGCAGAGTTTCAGAGGCCCCCGAGTTCAAAAGTTTATCAAACTTAAAATTTTTTGTTCCTGGTCCTTTCATATTTAATGGCAGCGTTTCCGTTACCAATGTTTTATTGGTAAGAACAGGCATCGCATCTTCTTCACCATCGGAAAATGTCCCCTCCTTGCCTGTGGCGGAGGTTTTAGCAACAACTCTCCATGTCAATGCTTTGTTGAACAAGTATGGAACCTGGATAGGAAATTTTACAACTTCACTGTGCCCTCCGGCAACGGTGAAGTATTGATTGGGGAACATATTCTGAAACCATCCATCAACTGATTGGTTAGTGGTAGCATCGAATAATTGTAATTGCGCCTGGCCAGTAAATTCAGAATCCGTCATGTTAACGATCTTGGCGCTAAATTCCATCCTGTCTCCTTCACGGAAAAATCGTGGAGCATTGGGTTGAACCATTAGTTGTTTTTGCGTAACAACTTCTTTTGTTGATAAACCAATAGCCAGGTCTTTTGTATGAGCCAGTGTTTGCAGTTTCCATTTAGTTAGTGCCTCAGGCATGGTAAATGAAAATTCTATGGCCCCGGCTGAATCAGTATGCAGATCAGGAAAGAAGAAAGCTGTTTCGTTGAAGTTTTTGCGTATTTGAACTTCAGGGCCTTGCTTGTCCGTTTTTTGTCCTTGTGGAGGTATAATGGTTGCAGGTAAAGTCAAATCATAGTCCCCATCTTTGTTTGCTTCTCCTTTGACCACTTTATATTCGACAACTTTTGACAGATCATTGCCATCGGCAACGGCAACTGTATCGGTCGCTTGATTAGCAATTAAACCCTTTTCTCTGCTAATTCTGATATTTCCATAGGGATTATAATAATAAGGCCTTGCATCATGAATTGTGCTGACTATTCTGTCATATTTTTTTATGATATATTTATTTGCAACTTCTTCTAGTGCTAATTGACTCGATTGTGCTGCTACAAAGTTGTAATTGCCATTCCACTTGGAATAATTGGAATAGACAGGCCAGAAGGACGGGTCATACCAGTTGTGTGGCTTGAATTGATCAAGTGAAGCATCGTACATGCTGGCCAGCATTTCAGCTGCTACTTTTTCATTTTTGTAACCAGTGATCTTTACCTTCCATTTCTCTTCACTGCCAGGTAAAGTTTTATCCCGGAAAGTGGCATATTCGATTTTCAGATCTTTATTTGTCCATGGTATTTGTATCACATCACTGTATTGATAAAAGCGATTGTTTTTTACAAAGAAATAATTGACTCCATAGCCTCCACGATCGGCTTCTGTCGCTGAGAACTCGAAGGTTTTCTTTTCGTTGTTGAGATTGATCAAAGAATAGTTGCTGGTTACTGGTTGCTGGTTGTTGGTTGATTTGTCGATTTGTTGAATCACGGCAATGCTATCTGCTGAGGAACCAAGCGTGATCGTTGTTTTTTCTCCTGGCTCAATCGGCTTACTCCCTTTAGTCCATAAATAAGCGGAGTGATTTAAACCATTTGATTTTTCATCATACAACTCTATATACTTTATATTCTTGACCTCCTGTCCATCCTTGTCTTTGGTTGTTGCCTCTACAACATAAAATCCCTCCCTAAATTCTATATTCTGTATTCTATATTCTAAATTCTTTCTCGAGGAATCCGTCTTTTCAAGCACCTGCTTCTCCTTTCCCCAACTCTTGTAATCAGTTTCATTGTCATATTCATCATTGGGGAACAGTTTTACGTACTCTTCTTTGGTCATCACAAACTGATCGGGTCTCTGCCAGTAGCGGTTCCGGATCAACCTTTTTTCTTCTTTCAATTTTGAGATCGTTACGGTAACATTTGCCTGTTGAAACTCACCTGCCATGTTTGTCGTGCTGATCGCAATGTTTTTAAAGCTATCTACCTGTAATTTCCCAGGAACATTAATCGCGAGGAGCAGGGATTTATAACTAACACTGACAAGAGTTTCACCGCTTCTTGTTTCTCCATTTATATCTACTACATCCGCATAAACCCTGTAATCAAATACCGGGTCGAATTTTTTGTCGATGGTTAGATCCGGGATCGCGGTGAATTCAATTTCAAACTTCCCATCTTTCCCCGTTTTGATCTCACCATGGGCAATTTCCATTTCTCTTGTGGGAGGTTGCCACCAGCGCCAGAACAACCAGTCATAGATAAACCTTGGTTGACGAACCACCCGGTATTTTACCGTGGCATTATCAATATTGTTCCCTGCATAGGCTTTTGCAAAGCCGGTGATCTCTATCTTATCATTGACCTTATACGTTCCTTTTAGTTTTTCATAGTCAACATAAAATTTTGGTCTCTTATATTCTTCCACTGAAATATTCGTTGAACCTTTGTCATCCTTCATGAACAAGGTGAATTCACCATTTAGTCCCGCCTGGGGCAATTGAAATTTTCCGGAAAATGAACCGTAGTCATTTGTTTTTACCTTCATCGAATCTGTCAGCTGACCATTGGCATCACGCAAATAGATCACGGTTTCAAAACCTGCTTTAATCCCATATTTTTTCTTCCGCTGCTCAGTGCTAATTGTAATTCCCTTGAAATATAAGGTTTGTCCCGGCCTGTAAATGGAACGATCGGTAAAAAGAAAAACGGAGATATTTTCAGGAATACTTTCGTTATTGTCGTTATCATTATAATAATAGTAATCATATTGATAATCGCTCATGAAGAGCCTTTCACCTTTGTAACTTACATCCAGTAGATAATTGTTAGAGTAAGCATTTGGATCCCTCTTCCTGGCCAGTTTAAAAAACCCCTTGTCGTCGGCTTTATAGCTATTCGCTTTTTCTTTTGTGTATTTAGATGTTTTGTAATCGTACTTCTGTTCCCAAACCTGGACTGAAGCATTGGCCAAAGGCTGACCCGTTTCCCGATGAAGGATAAAATAATCCGCGCCATTATTTACATAGCTGATGTTTGAGATGTAAAACAATCTTGCCCCCAGCAGGGAATTTTTTACGCTGAAGTTTTGGCCGGTACTTGTCAATAGAAAATAGTCCCCTGCAGGCAAGGCATCTATTTTTATTTCGGCAGAATGTTTTTGAAGGTCATTTGCTACAGGCAACTGTTGCTGCCAACTGCGAACCGGCTCTGCATTCGTCAGCTTGCTCCAGAATTTATCATCATAGTAATTACCAGTTTCATTTGTTAAATTCTCGTCTGCTTTGACCAACCGTAAATAGAGCTGGTTAAAATTTTTATACTGAATGAGTACCCGGAAAGGTTGGTTGGGAATATTCACTTTTTCAACGGAGAATTGCAGATCTCTTCTGTTGATCTCATTTAAAAGATTAAAACAATTGATCTTTCCTTCAGATGAATCTTTTTGAGCCAATATCTTTTCACAAATTTCCTTTGCTTTTACCCGGTCATATCGATGCGTGGTATCTCCGTACGGTTGATAAGTACCTGCGTCCTCATTGTATTGAGCAGCTATTAAATACCAGGCCTGCGAGGCAGCAGGAACACTCTCATATTGATGCGCGATGTGATTCAATGCGAGCAGATATAATTCTTTTTTGTTTTCCTGTACGCCTTTTTCATTGACAAATTGGATCCTTTCAATGTCAACGTCGATCAATGCACCAGGTTTTGGATCATTTAAATGAAATGAAATTAGTTGTTGATAAAGGAGCAAAGCTTTTTGCTCAAGAGAAAGAGAGTCGTTCGTTTCGAATTTTCGATGAATAAAATCTGCCGCGGGATCAAATGCCGAAGCCTGGTTAATTTCAAAGGCGTAGGCCGGTTTTGTAATGTTCCGCTCATCATTTTTAAAATAATCAAGGGCGCGATGGGCCAAGAGATCAAAAAGAGTAGGACGGAGGTGGCGAACATTCCCTTTTAAGATAATGGCGTCGTAAGCGTTCAATTTCGTTTGCTGAAGAAGCGATGAATTTTTAATGGATCTTAAATAAAGCTCGCCGATCTTTTTATGAAGATCATCTGCTGTCCATGTGGCTATATCATCCTTATTGTAACGCGTCGTGTTCGTTCTGTCGTACAGTTGCCAGCGATGTTGCTGGTAGTATTGCCAGTAAAGTTCAGCAAGCAAACTATTTAAGATCGACGTGGTGGGTTCCGGGGCAGCATTTGTTTCTTTTTCAAGGTCCGAAATGGCTTTGGTTTGATTGTCTTCCCTGGTCTCAGTTTGTAATCCGATCATATAAACGAGTGACTTGATCACCTGGGCATCCTGCTTATGTTTTTTTGCAAGCTGGTAGATCTTTTTTACTTGTTCCAGTGCGGATTTCGGTAGGCGTTTTTGTATAAAGGCATCTACCTGTTTCCATTCTTTCTGATAGTTTGAGACGGGCGATTGACCCCATGCCGATAATGAAATGTGACAAAGAGATAAGACGATGATAAGAATATGAAAAGGTTTAATTGACATCCCGTTAATTTTTTTACAAGTTATTATTTAATCAGTGTTAAGGATGCAGCGATCGTGTTTTTTTCATAAAAACTGCTTGCGATAATTCTTTAACAAAAACGCGTGTTTCAAACGGAATCCTTTCCTGTCAACGTTTTCAAAGGAATTTGTTTTTTGATTAGGTAGTAGAATTTTCCTTTAACGTTTCCTTTCGTGATTTTTTAATATGGTGGCATGTGCTTTGAATTTTTTAAGGCAAATCGATAAACGATGAAGAAATTAAAAGAGATACTCGATCGAATCGCCACCGGGATAAAAAATAAACTTGGCCTTGATGGTTCTTTTGCCGGTAATTACCAGATGGCCGTTATCAGACTAAAACATAAATAATATGAAAACAATTTCTACACTTCTAACTTCTTTTCTTTTGACTACCTCCGCATTTGCTGCCGGTTATAGACCCACAGCCTCGCTGACGGTAAAGTCTGCTGACAGGTCCCCGATCGTTGTCTTCGTAGATGGAAAATGTTTTGACATTGGGTCCAATTCGATCATGATCACCGGTCTTGAACCAACATATCATGAGGTAAAAGTTTATCAGCAAACTTTTAACGGCAGCGTTGAACTGTGTGGTAAGGATTGCGATGTTCTGTTTAATAGTTCAGTTCTTTTAAAACCGAGAACCAGTTTGCAACTTGCCATTGATGATTGCGGCGCCGTAACAATGAATGAATCCCGGATAAGCAACCCAAGGATCGGTGACAACTGGCAACTGGGACAATTTGATCATTACTTCGATGCTAACGATGTAGGTGCAAAAGCAATCAGCAATAATGACTTCGACCGCGTATTATGGGCTATTAATAAAGAAAGTTTTGAAACGAATAAAATGAGATCAGCCGAACAAATTATCGGGTCCAATTATTTTACGACAGGACAATTGAGACAATTATTGGGGCTGTTCAATTTTGAAACTAATAAACTTCAACTCGCTAAACTTGGTTATGACAAAGTTGTTGATCAGTCAAATTATTATACTTTATCGGATCTGTTCAGCTTCAATAGCAGCAGGGATGAGTTGGCGCGTTGCATAAGGAGATAGATGTCTTATCGCTAAAAGGATGATAACAAAAGCCTCTTCATGTTGAAGAGGCTTTCAATTTATTATGAACAGAAAAAAGAAGCTATGATCTAAGTCATCGCTTTAGACGGACAGGCGCTATTACTTCTGCCATCGTCTTTCCAATATCTGCTGGGCTTTGCACTACATTAATACCACATTCACTCATTATTTTCATTTTAGCAGCTGCAGTATCGTCAGCACCGCCGATGATAGCGCCTGCGTGTCCCATACGGCGACCCGGCGGAGCGGTTTGACCCGCAATAAAACCAACAACCGGTTTTTTATTTCCGTTGGCTCTGATCCATCTTGCTGCTTCTGCTTCCATACCTCCTCCAATTTCCCCGATCATTACGATCCCGTCCGTATTTGCATCATTCATGAATAATTCAACAGCATCTTTCGTGGTAGTGCCAATAATAGGATCTCCACCAATGCCGACGGCTGTAGAAATGCCAAGACCGGCTTTGGCTACCTGGTCAGCAGCTTCATAAGTGAGCGTTCCTGATTTTGAAACGATCCCAATTTTTCCGGGTTTAAACACAAAGCCGGGCATGATCCCCACTTTACACTCATCCGCGGTAATTACGCCGGGACAATTTGGCCCGATCAATCTTGTATTCTTTCCCTGTAAATAGTTTTTCACTTTCACCATGTCCTGCACAGGTATGCCTTCGGTAATACAAACGATAAGGCTGATCCCTGCTTCGGCAGATTCCATGATCGCATCGGCAGCAAAAGCCGGTGGTACAAAAATGATACTTACATCGGCAGCGGTTTTTTTTACGCAATCAACAACAGTATTGAAAACTGGTCGCTCAAGATGGGTGCTTCCGCCTTTGCCGGGTGTTACACCGCCTACTACATTGGTTCCGTATTCTATCATCTGTGAAGCATGAAAACTTCCCTCGGTTCCGGTAAAGCCCTGTACTAAAATTTTTGAACTTTTATTTACAAGAATGCTCATAGTCAATTTTGAAAGTAGGGGCAAAAGTAAGAGTTAATGGCCAATGTACTTGTAGATAATTTTACGGAGTCACCTTGAGAGTACTGCAATAGCCGGGTTCCTCGGAATGGCTGAATTACCAATGCAAATTGGTTTTATTTATCTCTTATTGATCTGTATATTTTAGGAACAAAATAATGAACTGGGTGTCCACGCCATTTCCAGTTGAGAGCGTTGAATTTCCTGTAATTCCTTTTCCACCGGCGTCAGTATGATAGATCGTACTGCTGTTGCCAATAGCGGCCTGTACAAAGTAATCTTGCACCAAAACAGCATCCGCTCCTTTCGTTTTTGCTTTTTCAATCGCTTTCTTTTGCAAGGCTTTGAGAGTTAGCGATCCAACTCCGTTTGGGTAACCCTTACCAATTATTTTATAGGGTTTGTCAATACTTTTTTCATCCACGAAAAAATCGGGCTCTTTTGTAGAGGGAAAGCTGTTGCCAATGTAATTGATATGAGGAACGCAGGATGAAAAAAGGATGACCAAAAGAGAAAAGTAAATTTTGTTCATAAGCCATGATATTACTGGTGAAGAATAATTTTATAACAACATGAATTATACCATGGGCAATTATTCAACCGTAAATCGTTGTTAATTTGAGATGATCATAACCTGGTCAATAGTAACCCCAGGTCAACGAGCCCCAGTAACTTTGCCATTCGGCTTTGGCATCATCATCCAGTCTCACCATCTTTACACAGCTAACCATCCATTCACCCTCGGGAGATAAGAAGAATTTTATTTCACCATCATCATCGGTTATGAACTCTTCCTGGCTGATCTTGTCATCCAACTTATGCCACACCTTGACCTTTGTGTTCTTTAATTTTTCCCCGAGAAAGAAAAGCTTCACTTTAAAATTTCCATCTTTTGAAACAGTGTAAGGGTGATCATCGGGAATGATATCAAGAGGCAGATTTGTTTTTCGCTTATAAACATTTGTGTACTTGCTTCCCACCTGGAAAATGGTTTTTACACTGCGTTGATAGTTTTCACGACCATTTTTAGCGGTATCCCCGTTCTTCTCACGGTACTTCAACGCGTCGGTCAGCCCATCTTCCTTCAGGTAATCATTAAATTTTTCAGCGTCAAGGTCAATAAAAGAATTTGTGGTATTGAGGGTGACCATCACAGTGCCTTCATCGAGCATGGCTATTTGCAGAGAGTCGCCTTTATTTTTTCCGAGATTGTCATCGACATTTTCATCCGTAGCGTCTTCGAAATATAAACGAAGACTCTTTACTTTGTCCTTATCGCCGGCCCAGTTTTCGCCTGTAAAATTTTCGCCCACCAGGAACCTGATATTCACAGGTTCGGCATGTTTGTAAATGAACTTGTCGGGTTGTATCCAGAACTCGTGTCCCGATACAGTCATAACAATAAAGGTTAGCAGGAGAAGAAATATTTTTTTCATCTATTTTTTTTCTTCTTCGTCAGGTGGGGGTACCAGAGGCGGGGCTTCCTCATCGATCAGTTCGTCCATATTTCTTTCATTTGAGATCTTGCCTGTCTCTTCCAGCATGCGCATATCCTTTGCATCTTTTAAAAACTCAGAAGCGAATATAAAATCATTCAGTCGCTGATTTTTACTGAAAATGATCTCATTTTTATTTCCTTCCCATTCTTTTTGCCCTTCATACATATAAATAATGTTGTCTCCATTCTCCATCACACTATTCATATCATGCGTGTTCACCACTGTAGTAATGTTGTATTCTTCGGTGATGTCTTTTATCAGTTTATCAATGACCATTGAAGTTTGAGGATCGAGACCGGAGTTTGGCTCATCACAAAAAAGATATTTTGGATTTAACACGATGGCGCGTGCGATGCCCACTCTTTTTTTCATACCTCCGCTTATTTCGGCCGGGTATTTTTTGTTGGTATCCTTCAGGTTTACTTTTTCGAGAACTTCATTTACTCTTTTTAGTTTTTCCCGGTAAGGATTCGTGGTAAACATATCCAGCGGGAACATGACGTTTTGTTCCACGGTCAAACTATCAAACAGGGCCGAACCCTGGAAAAGCATCCCGATCTCTTTTCGAACCTGTGTCTTCTCTTCGGTTTTCATGTTGGTGAAATCTTTTCCATCATACAAGACCTCGCCGTTATCCGGGTGCAACAAGCCAACCATGCATTTCATTAAGACGGTCTTACCGCTACCGCTGGTACCAATGATCAGGTTGCACTGGCCTGGTTGCATGATAGCGCTTACATCTTTGATCACGGTTTTATCACCAAAAGTTTTCTGTATGTTTTTTATTTCGATCATAAGCCCATCTCGTGCCCTCATCCCCTAAAAGGGGCGTTAATTAACACTCCAACTTTGTTGTGGATTAAAAAATAATCTTGAATAAGGACCAGAAAGTTGAACGGAGCGTCGCAACAAAAGTTCATTCAGGGAGCAAAAGTTAGTAACACAATCATTCAACTTGTTATAAAGAACTTGTCGTTTATTAAAGTTTGTTCGACCTAAGTTCCCCCTTTGCGCCGCCGCTATCCGCGTGTCGCCGAAGCTTTAGCGGAGGCACAAGCTTTAGCGCACGCGGAGGGGGACAGGGGGCTAAAGTAACAACGCTGCCAGTATATAATCAGCAAACAATATCAAAATACAACTGGTAACCACAGCCCTTGTACTTGCTCGTCCTATCTCGAGTGAACCACCTTGCACATAGTATCCAAAATAAGCCGGCACACTTGAAATAAGAAATGCAAAAGTGTAGCCTTTAGCCAATGCAAAAAAAACATTGTAAGGCAAAAAGCCTTCCAGCAATCCTTTATCAAATGTGCTGTTGGAAATAATACCGGCCGCACTACCGGCCAACCTTCCACCCCAAACACCCAATACGGCAGCAATGACCACCAGCATTGGGATCACGAGGAGAGCCGCAAGTATTTTCGGCAAAACCAGGTAAGTTTTTGTGTTGATTCCCATGATCTCAAGAGCATCGATCTGCTCGCTCACTCTCATATTTCCTAATTCGCTTGCGATCTTACTTCCCACGACACCTGCCAGCACAATGCAGATAAGGGTTGGAGCAAATTCCAGGATAACAGTGTCGCGAACAATTTGAGCGATGGCCGATTTTGGAATAAGGGGGCTCACCAGCTGGTAAGCTGTTTGAACGGTGGATACTGCACCCATGAAAATTGAGATAACGACAACAATACCGAGGGAACCGATACCAATATCAGAACATTGGTGCATAAATTCTTTCCAGTACATCTTCATGTTCTCCGGTTTGGAAAACATGCCTTTGATCATCAGGAGGTAACCGCCAATTTCACTAAAAATGCTCATAAACTATGGTGCAAGATACTTTATGAAGTGACAAGGAACAAGAATCCTGCCTGCGGGCAGGCAATGCATAAGAAACAAGATACAAGTGACAATGATTCAATAGGCAATACTCAGTAGCGAATGATCTCATTATTGATTACTGATTACTCATTATTCATTACTGATTACTCACCACTCATCCTCACGCCTCCCTGCTGGCCTTTCTAAACCGTTTCCACCACCTTGATGTTTTTACGATCTCATCAGTCGCTCCCTGTGTTTTTATTTGTGCGTCTACAACAGCAATGAGCGCCATGTTAACAATACTCCTGACTGAACTACCCAGTTGTAAAATGTGAACCGGTTTTTTTAAACCCAACAGGATGGGACCAATCGCATCGGCCGTCCCCAATTCTTTTAATAAATTATATGCAATATTACCGGCCGCGAGATTGGGAAATATAAGTGTGTTAACGTCTTTATCAACTAACTCAGAGAAAGGATAATTTTCTTTCATCAACTCATTGTTAAACGCAACACTCGCCTGCATTTCGCCATCCACGATCAACAAGGGCATTTTTTGTTTTACAATTTTTCTTGCTTCGGCCATCAATCTTGCTTCTGGTGAATTACTACTGCCAAAATTTGAATAGCTCAATAAAGCAATTCTCGGAATGATATTAAAATTGCGGATCTCTCTTGCCACCATTAACGTGATATTCGCTACTTCTTCAGCAGTAGGGTTAAAGTTTACGGTAGTATCGGCAAGAAATAATGGACCTTTCTTTGTCAACATCAAATACATGCCGGCGATCTTATCAACACCATCTTCTGTGCCAATGGCATGCAGCGCAGGGCGAATGGTGTCCGGATAATTTTTCGTAAGGCCGGAGATCATTGCATCGGCGTCGCCACATTCCACCATCATGCAGCCGAAATGATTCCTGTCACGCATTACTTTTTTTGCTTCATATAAATTGAAACCTTTCCGCCCTCTTTTTTTGAAAAATAATTCCGCGTACTGGTTTCTTTTTTCTTCGTTGGCATCACTTCTTGTATCAAGGATAGGAAAACTTTCAATATCCACACTGTTGGCTGCGGCAATGTTGCGGATGTTGTTCTCATCACCCAATAAGATCGGGTACCCGATGCCATCATCAAAGACTATTTGTGCCGCTTTTAAGATCTTGACGTTGTCTGCCTCTGCAAAAACAATTCGCTTTGGATTGTTGCGGGCCTTGTTGCCGATGATCCGCATTACCTGGTTATCGAGTCCCAGGCGTTTATTCAGATCGTTCGTGTAACTGTCCCAGTCTGTTATTGGATGCTGAGCTACGCCGCTTTCCATCGCTGCTTTCGCTACCGCTGGCGCCACTGAAGATAGCAGCCTTGGATCAAGTGGTTTGGGAATAATATAAGCGGGCCCGAATGAAATTGTTTTTTCGCCATAGGCAAGATTCACGATATCAGGTACAGGCGTTTTGGCAAGTTCAGCCAAAGCGTTCACTGCTGCGAGTTTCATGGCTTCATTGATCTGCCTTGCACGTACATCGAGGGCACCCCTGAAAATATAAGGGAACCCTAATACATTATTTACCTGGTTTGGATAATCACTACGCCCCGTAGCAACGATCACATCCTTCCTTGCAAGGATCGCGTCTTCCCATGCAATTTCAGGATCAGGATTGGCCATAGCAAAAACGATCGGGTTTTTTGCCATGCTCTTTAGCATGTCAGCTGTTACTACATTTCCCACACTCAATCCAATAAAAACATCAGCATCCTTCATCGCATCAGATAAACTCATTTCGCCTGTGGCATTAGCAAACTTTTGTTTCATTTCTTCCATGTCTGTTCTCCCTTTGTGCAACACTCCTTTTCTATCAAACACCTTTCCAGCACAGTGGGATCCGAAGCTTGGAATTCACGTGACTTGAAGTCGCGG
>JADMIO011486881.1_pt1 | contig 87823 bp, 80 predicted proteins | sample 8958161 | NCBI WGS metagenome assembly JADMIO01 (sample SAMN16585339, study PRJNA669376) | soil metagenome | isolation source: Crop rotation soil | place: USA: Cullars Rotation, Alabama | collected 2011 | reverse complement strand
CGCGACAACTTGTCCACGTGGAATTCTAAGCTTAGGATCCCAATGTGCTGGAAAGAGAAATCGCGGCTGCTAAAGATTCTTAATGAGTGCGTGGCGGGTGACTCATCGGGCGTGGTACAAGTCCTGATCGGCAAAGAGAATCCCGCGTCTTCGATGCATCACTGTTCAGTCATCACCACCTCTTACCGCGTCGGCAACGATGTTTGCGGCACGCTGGGTGTGGTGGGTCCCACGCGCATCGCCTATGGACGTATGATGGCTGTGGTAAACTACCTGGGGCGATTTATGGAACGGGCATTTGTAGACGCCTCTCTGCAGTAGTTTTGCGATAACCGATCTGATTATCGATTCCAAATGACAGCCGACAGAAAGCAGCCCTCTTCCATTCCCATTCGTTTTGTGGATGATGACGAATCGGAATCGGAGGCGGATCAGCGAGTTCAAGCGGAACTCGACGATTCGGGAGTGATTGAATTGAACGAAACGGAAGCCAACCTGAACGACGCATTTGGCGAGTTCGCTGAACCTTCAGCGGAAGCAACTAACCCTACCGATGAAGGCGCCGCCGGCGGACCCGAAGTGGCCGAACTGGTTGCCACGCGCGCGGAACTCAAACGATTGCAGGCGGAATTGGCTGATGCCAGGGACGCGGGCGCTCGCCGGCAAGCCGACTTTGATAATTATCGTAAGCGAATTGAACGTGATCGAGCTGAAACTCACAATCGAATCGTCGGCGATGTGGCGCGCAAACTCCTGCCGGTGGTCGATAACCTGAACCGCGCTCTGGACGCTGAACGAAGCGTAGAGAACCGCGAGTCAAAGGAATTTCGACATTTTCTGCACGGCATCGAACTGATCAGTAAACAACTCAACGACGTGCTCGAATCATTTGGCATCACCGCCATCGAGGCGGTAGGTCAACGATTCGATCCGCACATACACGAAGCCGTCGTAACTGAACCTTCGGACGAGTACGAGCCCGACACGGTCACTGAAGAGATCGTGCGCGGTTATAAACTTGGCGAGCGATTGTTGCGTCCCTCAATGGTCAAGGTAGCTGCGCGCAACGAATAGTCGCAAACCTCTGCAACGCAAATGGGAAAGATAATCGGGATTGACTTGGGCACGACGAATTGCTGCGTCGCGGTTTTGGAAGGCGGCACGGTGCAGATTGTGCCCAACAAAGAAGGTGGCCGCACCACTCCAAGTGTGGTCGGATTCACCGACAAGGGCGAACGGCTGGTCGGGCAGATCGCCAAGCGTCAGGCCGTTACCAACGCGTCGAACACCGTCTATGCGGTGAAGCGTTTGATCGGTCGCAAGTTTGATTCGACCGAGGCGCAGCGCATGCGCGAAACCGCGCCTTTCGAAATTGTGGACTCGCAAAACGGTGACGCGCGCGTCCGCGTTCAGGGCCGCGTATACAGCCCGCCCGAGTTATCGGGAATCGTTCTGCAGCGGCTGAAGGCGGCCGCAGAAGATTTTCTCGGCGAAGCGGTTTCCGACGCGATCGTTACAGTTCCCGCCTACTTCGACGACACGCAACGTCAGGCGACCAAGGACGCCGGCAAAATTGCCGGGCTCAACGTCGAGCGCATTATCAACGAGCCCACGGCCGCGGCTTTGGCCTACGGTTTGGGAAAGACTGAAGCTGAGAAGATCGCAGTTTACGACCTGGGCGGTGGCACCTTTGATATTTCGATCCTGGAAATGAACAACGGCGTCTTTGAGGTCCTGTCCACGGCCGGCAATACATATCTCGGCGGCGAGGACTTTGACGATCGCATCATGAACTGGATGGCCGATCAGTTCATGCAGGATACCAATATCGATCTACGCAAAGATCGGCTGGCACTGCAGCGCTTGAAAGAAGCTGCCGAACGCGCGAAATGTGAATTGTCTTCAGCCATGGAGACTTCGTTCAACCTGCCGTTCATTGCCGCCGACGCCTCCGGCCCGAAACACCTCAACAAGAGTTTGACCCGGACGCAGCTGGAAGAACTGGTTAATGACCTGGTGCAGCAAACCATCGAGCCTTGTGAACGCGCGTTGTCAGATGCAGGTCTGCACGCCAACGACATCGACAAGGTGATTCTGGTTGGCGGTCAGACTCGCTCTCCAATTGTGGAGCGTACCGTTGCTCAAATTTTCGGCAAGAAAGCTTCGGCAGAAATTAATCCTGATGAAGTCGTGGCCATGGGGGCGGCGATTCAGGGCGGTGTGCTCAGCGGGGAAGTGAAGGATATCGTTCTCCTGGACGTGCTGCCACTGAGTCTCGGGCTGGAAACTCGCGGTGGGCTCTTCACCAAAATCATCGAGCGCAACTCGACGATCCCTTTGCGCAACAGCCTGACCTTCACGACCGTGGTGGACAATCAATCGTCCGTAGAGATTCACATCCTTCAGGGTGAACGCGAGATTTCGAGCGGCAATCGTAGCCTGGGCAAGTTTGAATTAGTCGGGATTCCGCCGGCTGCGCGCGGTATTCCGCAAATTGAAGTCGCCTTCGAGGTGGACGCCAACGGCATCGTCTCGGTTTCGGCGACTGATAAAGCCACCGGCCGCGAACAGGCGATGCGCATCTCGCCCACTTCCGGATTGTCTCAGGACGAGATCGAGCGAATCATAATAGAGGCGCACAACTCTGCGGAGTCAGACAAGGAACTGCGCGATCGGCTCGATCTGAATAACAAATTGGCCAGCCTGGTCAAGAATACTCAGCGCGCTTTTGCCGAATTCGGCGGGCTGCTGACAAAAGAGCAACAAGAAGGCGGCCAGGAACTCTTGCAGCGTGGCGAAGAGGCCCTGGGATCGAGCGAGATTGGCGAGATCAGAATCGCCCTGGATCAGGTTGATCGCCTGGCGCGGCAATTGACCGAGGCGATGATGGGTTCACTCAACGGCGATCCACAGTCGAATTGAGCGAACTTTCGCCTTAAGTTAGAATGACCAGAACGGTCAGTAGCTTTGACGGTTATCCGTCGCAACTGCTGGCCGTTCGTTAATAATAGACATGGCAGTCAATAAACGAGATTACTACGAGGTCCTGGGCGTACCCCGCGGCGCGTCCGAACAGGATTTGAAGAAGGCCTATCGCCGCCTCGCACACCAATTCCACCCCGACAAAAATCAAAGCGATCCCGAAGCGGAAGAGAAATTCAAGGAAGCAGCTGAGGCTTACGCCATCCTCTCAAATACTGAACAGCGGCAACGTTACGATCGGTTTGGACACGCCGGAGTATCCAGCAGCGCCGCAAATGCTTCGTGGGGCGCGCCTGGATTCGGCGGCATTGAAGACATCCTCGGTGATCTTTTTGGATTTGGAGACGTCTTTGGCGCGGCCGGCCGCGGCGGCTCGCGACGCTCGGCATCCCAGCGCGGCGCGGATCTCAGATACGACCTGGAAATATCTCTCGAGCAGGCAGCCGAAGGCATGACCGCACAACTTCGCCTTCCCAAACTGGAAAGCTGCGAGACCTGCACCGGTTCCGGCGCCAAGCCGGGAACGAATGCGGAAGTCTGCCGCACCTGTCAGGGCGCGGGTCAGGTTAGATTTCAACAAGGGTTCTTTTCGGTATCTCGAACCTGCGGCACCTGCCGCGGCGCCGGTCAGGTAATCAGCTCGCCTTGTGAGACGTGTCGCGGCACTGGTCGTGTCGAACATGAGAAATCGATCGAAGTAAAGATTCCCGCCGGTGTCGAAACCGGATCGCGCCTGCGCTTGCAGGCTGAAGGTGAATCGGGAACGTTCGGTGGTCCGGCGGGAGACCTTTACGTGGTCATTCACGTGGCTGAGCATGAAGAGTTCGAGCGGCAGGGAAACAACCTCTATGCATCCGTGCCCATCACTTTCGCGCAGGCCGCGCTTGGTGCTGAAGTCGAAGTGAAAACCCTGCACGGCAACGAGTCGCTGAAGGTGCCGGCGGGCACTCAGACCGGAACCGTCTTTCGCGTGCGAGGGCAGGGAATGCCGGTGCTGGGCGGCCGCGGCAAAGGCGATCTGTTTGTCTCGGTATCGGTGATTACGCCGACCAGTCTGACACGCGAACAGCGAAAGCTGCTCGAGCAGTTGGCCAAGATCGAAACTGAGGACCTGCAGGACAAACGTCTGGTCGACAAGGTCCGCGACATCTTTGGATAGTCAGTAGCGCAAACTATTAGTTTGCGAGTTCGTCGTAACGCAAGATTTTGCCCCGCGCTCGTTCTTCTGCCATGAACGGTTGGCCTAGAGAAAGCGCCAAACCGTGGCCGTTAAGGCGCAATCAACAGAAAGGCAATACATGAAATCCCCTATCAGCATCCTTCGCACACTGCTTCCGCTCTTCGTCATTATCTTTACAGTTTCAGTTGCCGCACACGCGCAGGATGAATACTCCACCGTGGGCAAATGGGAATCGTTCGACTTCGCCGAAAAGAGCATCACGGTTACGGACGTCAATCCCCTGGCTATCGAAGATCTCAAGCTGGTAAGAGGCATCGTCTTTGGCAAGCACGGCCGCGTCTTTAAGGATTACGAAATCAATCGGTATCTAAACACGCGCAAGTGGTACAAGGCCGATCCTAATTTCGACAACTCCAAACTGAATGATACTGAGCGCAAGAACCTCGACGTCATTCGTATCGCCGAAGCTGCGAAGCACGATAACGTCGAGCCGGGCGACATGCGCCTGTGGGAGAACAAGGCGCTGACTCGCAAGAAACTCGGCAAGCACACCAGCGCTGAATGGACCGTGCTGGCTTCCGAAATCGAGGCCATTCACGGTAAGCGATTCGATGACACCCCGTGGTTGCAGCAGTATTTCGAAGAGCGCTACTGGTACAAGGCTGCCGACAAATACGATCCCAAGGGGCTGAACGAGATCGAGAAAAAGAACCTGGCGCTCATCGATACGATTCGGAAACAGCAGCGCAAGGTCGCGCTGATGCCGGGCGACATGGAGCTATTTGAGAACAAGCTCATCAGCGAAACCATGCTGCGCGGCTTGAGCCTGCATGAACTGCGCCTGCTGCGTAACGAGATCTATGCGCGTCACGGCCGCATCTTCAAGACCATCTGGTTACAACAGTACTTCGGCGGACAGCCCTGGTACGATCCGAAGGACGATTTCAAGGACGAAGAAATTTCCGGCCCGGACAAAACGAATATCGAAACGATTGTGGCTTACGAGAACAAGCTGCACAACTCGATCAGCGCCAAGCCCATTACAGCGTCGCTGCTCCAGGGCCTGTTCGTCGAAGACGTGCGCAAGATGCGCGATGAGATTTACGCGCGCCACGGCAAAGTCTTCAAGGACCAGTGGACCCAGAAATACTTCCAGAGCTTCGACTGGTATAAAGCCAATCCCGCGTACACCGACGCGCAGCTAAGCGCCGTTGAGAAGAGCAACCTCGTGGTCATCGGCAATTACGAAAAGCGAGCCGTAACGGCAATGTCTACCATAGAAGGTTGATAAGGCCAACCTTTGGGCCCCGCGTGCCGGGGCCGAGACAAGAAAACAGTAGGCAGTGAGCAGTAAGCAGTGAGCAGTCGGAGTGTGTGCTGTGTCTGGACTGAAGTCGGACGTCAGAAGTCAGGAGTCAGAACCGTCCCACAAGCTTAACTCAAGACTCAAGCCTCAAGCCTCCAGCCTCAAGCCTCCAGCCTCAAGCCTCAGTATTCTCACGGCATCGGTTTCGAAAGCACTCCCGCGAGCAGTTCGTTCAGGCCTTCGTCGGAATTATTATGGAAAGCCTTATAGAGCGTCGTTAGCTGACCGAGGGCCACGGCGCGCGCGTTCTTCTGTTCGGGTTTGTCCATCAGGGCCACGGCGCGCGCGTAGGCGTCAATGGCCTGATCGGCAAGCTTCGTCAGCTTGTACATCATAGCGGTCTGTTCGGCCGACGATTGTTTGCCGCCGAACTTCTCGTTGTATTCATTCGACAGCGGCGCCAGCTGACCCTTGTAGATAGCAATCCCCATACGGTGATAAGTGATTGGGTCTTTGCTGTAAGGATTGTCGGGCACCTTCAAAGCTTTGGCGTAAGCCGTAGCGGCTTCGGCGGGAGCTTCGTCTTTGACGAGTGTCGCCAAAGCGTAATTGAGGAAGCTGCGCGCAACATCCAGGTTCTTAAATGGATCGGCCTTGGTGACTTTTCCCGCTTCGAGTAAAGCGATCGCCTGGCGCGCATATTCAGCAGTCTCGGTATCAAGATTCCTGCTGCCGGCGATGGAATTGTCATAGCCCGCCTCCACCATGATCGCCAGGCCAAAGAAGTATTCTGGATCACTCTTGACCATCGGCCGCGCCAGGGTGAAGGTCTTGCCATAGTCCTTTGCGTTGTAAGCGGCAAAGAGTGTGTTCTGATGCATCTGCCGCTCGTACTGCACGACCCAGGCTCGGACCTCTTTCACTTCTGACCGGTTCTCGCCGCCCCAGATTCGCAAAAATTCCTTTGCCGTGGGATAGGCAAATCGCTGCTGCTCAGGATTGGGATTGCGCTTGTAGTCGTTGAACTTCGCATAGAGCGCCTCGCGCTCATTGTCCTGGTAGGCGCCGGACATTGTGGGATTCACCGGACTCGTCGACGGCACGTTCGGATTCGAAGTCGTTGTGGTCTGCGCGCCGGCCATCAATGACAATGCCAGCACTGCCGCCGGCGTCAATAAATAAGGAACAATATGAGAGCGAAGGATTGAAATTCTGGTCGTCATAGCAAGGAAATGATACGACTCGAAAGATGAATTGTGAAGGAAACAAAGATTGGGATAGTGGTACGTTTTGACTGGGAACGCGGACGCCCTCGTCCGCAGTTAGCACGATCACGCAGCATGCGGACGAGGGCGTCCCCGTTCCCAGCAAAATGTGCCACTACCACTATTGGTTTTCCGTTGCTGACGAGACCTCGCGGTTCCGCCGCGCGGCTGCGGCATCGTAATGGAAAGGAGTCCCTCAACACACTATTCCGGGCTGTCCAGCTCATTAGCGAGGACAGTTAGCCGGCGCCGTAGATCTTGTTCATCCATCGAAACGACGTGGTTGTTACGATAGATTTCTTTTCCGGCGACCATCGTGAGCAATACGTCTCTTCCTGACGAACAAAAAACGAGTGCCTCCTGCGGATCGCGCACGGGTTGTTGATGAGCGCCGTCGAGATTGACGATGGTGACGTCCGCCGCCATCCCTGTCTGCAAAGCACCAATCTGATGATCGAGGCCGAGAGCTTGCGCGCCGCCGAGCGTGGCAGCGAAAAGAGCTTCAGTGGCGCGGACTTCTTTGGCTTCGTCCGTGGACGAATCACTCAGGTGCAATTTCGGGTCACTGATTCGCGCCAACATGTTGGCGAAGCGCGCCTCTTCAAGAATGTCGCAAACGTTATTGCTCGCGACTGAGTCGCTGCCGAGACCAACCTTCAGGCGATTGGCCACGAAAGAGTCAAAAGGCGCGTGCCCATGGCGCAACTTTGCATTTGATTTCGGACAGTGCGCGATTCCGGCGCCCGACGCCTTAATCAAATCAAGATCATCCTGGTCCACGTTGATGCAATGCGCCAACAAGGGCTTGGTTTCAAGCACGCCATGATCGCTGAGGTAGCGAACGGTGGAAATTCCGGGCGCCTGCCAATCGATGCCCCGCAGCTTTAACGCCGTCACAAACATGCCGTCGCCGGTTTCCATGAATTGTTTCTCGGCTTGAGATTCGGCGGCATGCATCATCAGCGGCAAACCCTCAGCCAGCGCAAGTTGCGAAACCATTTCCAGTTGGCGACCGCTCACCGTATACGGAGCGTGCGGCGAAACCCCCGCCCGAACCAATGTGCTTTGCAGTGGGCGAATTGCGTCGAGCTGTGAACGAAGTTTGCTGAGGCTCTCTTCAGCAACTTTGGGGTCCGGGCCGAATGATTCCTGATAGACGATTCCGCGCAGGCCGACTTCGTTTAGCGCGCGCATGGAATTGGCGGCCAGCGAACTGGCATCGGCCAGGCACGTGACACCGGCGCGCGCAGCTTCAATCGCGCCGCATGCCGCAGACACAAACAAGTCTTCATCAGTCATGCCAAAGCGCGCGAGCGTGAGCTTCAGTAGCCAGGCAAAGAAATCGTTCTCTTCGCGTTCGAGAAAGCCGCGCATAGCGGTGAGCTCAAGATGAGAATGCGCATTGACAAGGCCGGGCAGAATGGCGGCGTTGCCGAAATCTTCATGAGCAGCGTCGGGAAATTGAGGCTGGACCTCTGCGCGTGGTCCGACAGCGACGATCGCCGAGTCTTCAACCGCAATCGCCCCGTCAATGATGGTGGGTGAAGCGATTGGCAGGACCCAGCGAGCTGAATAAAGTTTTGCCATCTTGAGTAACGCAAACTTTAGTTGCGCGCCAATTCAGCCAGCGCGTTGGGTGAGATCGCAAACTAACAGTTTGCGTTACGCGGGCGCGCAAAATTAACTGATTTCGTAAACAGACTGAAACTGCCCCGGGATGTTTTGACTCGCCGGTAGCGTTCGAGAATCGACGTCACGTACGCGCGAGTGGAGGCAATATCGATACGCGCTATGAATTCCTGTTCGTTCAGCGGACGCCCTCCGGTTTCGACACGGTTCCAATCAGCGGCGCGACTGGGGCCGGCGTTGTAAGCGGCGAGCATGCGAGCTTCGCGGCCCTGGACATCTTTGTATTCGTCGCCCGCTTTCTGCAGATACCAGCACGCGATTTGAATATTTCGTTCCGGATCGCTTAGCACGGAGTCGGCCTGTGTGGCCGCGCGTTGCTGCATCGTGGAATTGGCATTCTCTGAAGCCCAATCGCGCGCCACCGCCGGTGTCACCTGCATCAGGCCGATCTCGCCGTTGCGTCCTTTCATCCAGGAGCGGAAGTAACTTTCTTCGTAGGCGATGCTCCAGACGAGATCGGGATCGACATGATAACGAGCGGCCTCGCGCGCAATCACTGAATCCCAACGATGTATCCAATACTGATCGAGCAAATACAGACCACCGCCAATGGCGATCAAAACGATGAGGATGATGGCCAGGCGTTTCATCGGGTCAATAGGTTAACGTGCCTGAACAGGCAAGGGAAGCGATGACGAGGTGCTTTAGTTAGCGCGTGAGAAGAGCGACCAGAAATGATTGCCCGCATGGCTGCGGTCCACGCCTTCGTATCGGAGGCGCAGGTCCTGATCGTTAAGCACGTGGCCCTGGAGCCAGACTTCAGCCGAGAGAGTAGCGCCAACGTGTAGCGGGCCGCCTGAGAGAGCGCGCTTGTTGACGAGGACCTCCAGCTTCAGCGAGCCAAGGTCCAGGTACACCCAATAAAGTTCGCTGCCTGAAAGTGGATTGCGTAGAGGCTTGTAGGCAATCACGCGGCCGCGAAGGATCCAATCATTCTCGTGCGCGGCGCGTGAAGGCACAGCGCGTTCGAGTGGCAGCCAGCGCGCATTCATCTCGCGGGCACAAACTCGCGCGCGATAGGCAAGGCCGCACAAGCCGACGTGAAGCGCCGAAAGACGAAATCCGGCGGCGCCCACCTCAGTGAGATTCTGTAATTCGAAAAGAACTTCGGTATCGCTGCCGTCACAATAGCCGTGAATCACGGCTTCGCCTTCTTCGTCGTATTCAGTCAGGGCCCATGGTCCAATTCGCTGCGTGTAACGCGCGCGAAAACCGGGCCGGCAATTCGCATAGAAGACATCGCCTGTCTCAGATTCGTAGAGTACGGTCCAGACTTCGAGGCCGTCACCAAGTTTCCAGCAACGGCCGTGCAAGACGGCTCCGCGCCGCAGGATTTGCGTCGGCTCGCCCTGATTTTCGGCGCGTTCAGCGAGGAAGTTTATGGCTTTCTCGCTGGGCACTTCCAATCCGATTGTTTCGAAGGTGGCGTCCATCTAACAGGGCCTTTAAGGTCTAAACAAGCTAAGAGCTAATAGTTAAGAACTGGCGCGTTTGCGGGCGCGCTCCTTGAACGGTTCCACTTCCGTCTCGACCTTGCGGGGTGCGCGCTTGACGAAGCCGCGGATATTTCGTTTTGGCCCGTGTTCAGGTTGAGCGCCGCTGCGAACCATCTCGGCAAATAAATCGACATCGTAATCCGCCTCACGTGACATTGCTTCGCGAATCTCGTGTAGCACGGTTAAGAATTTTGGGCGACGATACATGGAACGCTAGTCGGTATTGTTGTCAGTTGTTAGTAGTCAGAAGTCAGAATATGAAATATTGGTCTCAGAGTACAAATACGAAGGCCAAAAAATAACGACTTCAAATTTCGAATTCTCAAATCGTGAATCGTGAATCGTGAATCTCAAATTGTGAATCTCAAATCGTGAATCGTGAATCGTGAATCGTGAATCGTGAATCGTGAATCGTGAATCGTGAATCGCAGAACTGACGATCTAGAACTGAAAACTTCCAACTGACAACTCACTACTGAGTTCTCACGACTGACGACTGACGACTGACAACTGACGATAACGCAAACTCCCGCCCAAACCTCACGGCCCCTTCCTGGTTTCAGCTTCCGTTGCTTCCGAAACCAGAAACTCCGGCGTCACGATCATGGGGACAAAAAATCCGGCCGCGGTATTGAATAAGCGAATCCGCGCTTGCCGGCGAACGTTAGCCAGGTGTCCGAAGTTCCACGTAACTAAATAATCGATTTTGTGAAACGAAGCAACTGCTACATGCAAAGCATCGGCGATGTACTTGCGATGAAAGATACCGCGCGACACATAACCTTCGGCCAGGATTGCTGTCTCTTCGGTGAGCTCGACCTGTTCCAATCCCCGCACCAGTTTCAAATATGCCGATCGATGCGGCTCGCTGACTCTTTCGAGCTCGCTGATCACCAGGGGCGAGATGACCGCGCGATATTCCGACAGTTCATGTTCCCACCAGCGGATGGTCAGGTCGCGGCGAAAAGGTTCGCCGTTATCGAGATAGGCGCCGATGACCGACGTTTCGAGATAAGTACTCGGCTTCATAATCTTACTTGCGATCCTGGATGTCCGGTCCCGGCCCGCCCCTCAGAGAAGGATCGGCTTCCAATGACTCGAACCGGACCACGCCGCGCGGGAAGTCAAATATCACGCGATAGTGCCGCAGGAAGTTGCCGCCGAGAATCCCGCTCTGCTGAAAGCCGGCGGTTTCGTTTACCGGCTCTAAATCAAGCACCGCGGCATCGATGCCTTCGCGGCTAAAACCGCCAATGACTACCCGGGGCAGAGCTGCGATTTTTACGTCATCGGCAATCCCGGCAGCGCCGTATACTTTCATCTTGCCCTGTTTGATAAATCGATGCGCCTCTTCGAGTGCCGCCGCCCTTTCCGAAAGCACCGTCACCGTAGCGCCGGTATCAATGATGAAATTCAAAGGCTTGTTGATGCCGTCAATGTTGACTTCGCCGCTGAGAAATCCGCTGGCCGTCGTGCGCACCGGAATGTTCATACCTGGCCGCTGCAGTTCGGTATCGACTGTCGGGGCGCGCGTCGCCTGAGTATCCGCGTCAGTGATACGCGGCCGCGTCAGCGTCAGCCGGTTCGTGCCGTAATCGACCGAGGCCACCAGACGGCTGATGGCGGCTATCCCAAGATAACCGTCAACCGCATTCTGTTCGTCATAAAAGTGCCGTATGTAAACCGGCACGTTGGTGACGCGAACGTCGCCAATGTCGATTGAGTTGAGGTAGCCATAAACGATCTCGAAACGGCCGCCGCCACCAACTGCCCGAGCCATGCCGCCGCGCGCTACCGGTTTGAGTCCGATCTTTTTCGCGGTCTCTTCGGATAGGACCGACATGCCCGAACCGGTGTCGAGCACGAATCGCAGGTATTGCTTGGAACCGTTAATTCGAATCTTGACGAGCGGCCGATAGTCCGGACTCTCGAATTGAACCAACGTGCGATCGGCGCCTTCGAGGTTGTAGAGCGATCCTTGTGCGCCGAGGTATCGAAGAAAATCGATAAGCCCGCGAATGCGTGCGCGCCGTTCCGAGTCAGTGCGCGGCGCAATTACGAGAAAACGTTCGTATGCGTCCGCGGCTTCTTTGTATCGTTCAGAGCGCGCGGCCGCCTGTCCTAAATTAAAAACGTAATCAGGTTCGTCCGGATCGATGGTAGCGGCGCGACGAAGACCGATAATGCAGGGATAGGTGCGGTTCTCGTAATAATCGATCATGGCCAGGCCGGCGATGGCGATGGCTTCGTTTTCATTCAAACTGAGAGCGGTGCGGAACTCTTCAATCGATAAGCGAAAATCACCCGACGCCAGCACAGCCGCACCCAACAGCGCGTGGGCGCGAGCCGACAAAGGATCTACTGCCACCACGCGTGCCGCATGATCGAACGCGTCCTGCAGCCGGCGGAGTTTCAGCAACGTGCGACTCAAACCGAGACGCGCATCTACGTCATGCTCGTCCTTCAAAAGCATGTCACGATAGATTTGTTCCGCGCGATCGAAGTCTCCGGACTTCATCGCCCGTTCTGCCTTGTTGAGATTTTTTGTGTTCTTGTCGCCAAAGCCGAGCGCCGCGGTGGCGACGATCAGAATGATGACTGTTGATGCCAGGGGAATTCTGAGATTGCGGCTTGCGAAATTTATCATCGTTGGCCTACTTCAGGATCTCTCCTGTCTTCATTGACCAAAGCAGCAAATCAAGTTCGTCGAAATTAATCCCAGTATGATCGGCGAATTGGCGCATCCTGCTCTCCACTTCCAAATATTGTCCACGCGTAGCCGGCGGCTTCGGTGAATCGATCACCTTCAGTTCGTGAAGAGAGCGAATGATGTGCTTATCCAGGATGCCATAACCTTTGAAGCCGATATTGCGCAAAAAGTGGCTTGCTTCCTTGTAACCGATGCCTTTGACGCGAGGCTCTTGCGCCAGCCAGTCGCGCCGTTCGATCGGATTGCGGTAGCTCCACAGCCGCTCGCGCAGGCGCATGGCGCACGACTCTTGCAGGTAATCACGAGTGACCAGGACATAGCCGGGGCGCGCATTTGGAAATCGATGTGCGCCGGCGGCCACCAGCGCGCTGGTCATTTCATGATGAGCGCCTGACTGCAGCAGAGGCCGCAAAGCCTCAACCGAGCGCAATCCCATCCTGGCCGACGCGCCGGCGGTAAAAATGCAGAAGACCAACTCTTCCCAGAGCCGCGCGTCCGAAGCCGTCCGCCAAACGTCCCGAAATTCACGGAGCCTTGATCGAATTTCTTTTCTTCGCTCGCCGTAAACGATGCGCAAGCGATCGATGGTAATCAGTTCACGTTCAGCGCCCACAAATTTTCAACAAAGGAATTCTAGGAGTGTGTTCACAAGACTGTCAACGAATTTGCAGTGAGTTCCTGAAGAGAGAGTCTGCATGTGCATCTTCGCGCAAATGTCCCGCATCAAAATGAGCCGCGCAAAACACGCCAATTTTGCGCGGTCGTTGTATGTTATGATTTCTCGGCTGAACGACCGACACTGGATGAAAAGACTCACTCACAAATTGGCCCAGTTATCGGTTGTGCTCGTGACTGTAACATCAGCTTACGTGACTACTGCTTCACAGTCGACGCAGGCCATCCAAACAAATCAACAGCCGCCGGCGAACGTTTCTCAACCGACGACGGCTAATGAAAGCAAGCCGGTTGTTTCTCAGTCCGCTTATTTAACGCCCATCTCAGGATACCAGGGAGTGCTGGCTGAGACGCTTGACGGCGCGACCATTGCCGCCCAGGCGGTGGACGATAAATTCAATCCGGCGTCGGCAGTGAAACTCGCGACCACCCTGGTCGCACTACAAACGCTGGGACCAGACCATAAATTTGTGACCGGTGTCTGGATAGCTGGTCCGCTCGACAAATCGACAGGCACATTGAATGGCGACCTGGTGCTGACCGGCCGCGATCCATCACTGCACTATGAACATGCAGTGATGGTGGCGCGTGAATTGAACCAGCTGGGCATTCGCACGGTCACGGGAAAGTTGATCGTCACGCCGAACTTCACCATGAACTTCGACTGGTCAGCGAAGCACTCGGGCGAAATGTTTCGCGACGCGCTGGATGCTGCCCGGCGCTCGGCGAGCGCCACGCGCGCCTGGCTGGATGAGCGCACTCTCATCGGCGATAACAATAGTTTGAGCAGCGTTCCCAACGTGGTCGTAAATGGCGAAGTTGAAATCGGCACAGCTCCTCCCGGCGCGGTGCCGATGCTTACACACAAATCAAGCAAGCTCGTCGATGTGCTGAAAGCTTTACTTTGCTATTCAAATAATTTCATGGCCGAGAGAATCGGCGACGGACTGGGTGGGCCGGAAGCGATTAGTGCGCAACTGACGAAACACTTAGGGCTGAATCCGGACGAGTTGTCCCTGGCTTCGACCAGCGGGGTGGGCGTTAACCGCGTGACTCCACGCGCGATGATGAAAGTGCTGCGGGCCTTGCGTGATGAACTGGCGAAGCACAAGCTCGCGTTGTCCGATATTCTGCCGGTCGCCGGTATTGATCCCGGAACTCTCGAAGATCGTTATACAGATCCACAGGAGCGCGGCAGTGTTATTGCCAAGACCGGAACACTGATCCGAACCGACGGCGGCGCCAGTTCTTTGGTCGGCCAAATGAAGACCAAGAGCGGCCGCATCGTGCTGTTCGTGATCATGAACCAGCGCGGGAACGTGGTTCGCTTTCGCCAGAATCAGGACACGATTGTCACTTCGATTCAGAACGCACTCGGTGGGCCGGCGCCGTTTCCCTATCAACCGGTGAAATTGGCGATGCGCCTGGCGAACTCAGAATTCGAAGCCGCGAAAGGGCACGGCGAATTCGAGCCGAAGAACTAGAAAAGACAGAAGTCAGAAGTCAGGAGTCAGAATAAAAACGCTTTTTTGAAACAGTTGCCGTCGGGAATAACTCAACACCAAACTTCTGACATCTGACATCTGACTTCCGCCTTTCCAACAATGCCTGACATTCTGCTCGCCGAAGACAAAGAAAGCCTGCGTCGCGTCTTACGTCTGACGCTGGAACGCGCGGGCTATTCCGTCACCGAAGCCGCCGATGCGCGCGCCGCCATCAATGAAATCAGCCGGGTCCCTCACAAGATCGTCTTGACCGATCTGCGCATGCCGGACGGTTCGGGCATCGATGTATTGCGCGCTGCCAAGAATGCCGACAGCGACGTGCCGGTCATAGTCATGACCGCGTACGGCTCGATCGATGAAGCGGTGCAGGCGATGAAGGACGGCGCGCATGACTTCCTGCAAAAGCCCGTCGATTCAAATCATCTGCTGTTGTTGGTCGAGCGCGCCCTTGAGCAGTCGCGGCTGCGGACTGAAAACATTCTGCTGCGTGAAGAATGGTCCAGGCGCTACGGGTTTCCGCGCATCATCGGCGAATCGGAATCGATCAAGCGCTCTGTGGCTGAGACGCAGCGCGTGGCCCAGACTGACGCCACGGTTTTGTTACTCGGCGAGTCAGGAACGGGCAAGGAATTGTTTGCGCGCGCGGTGCATCATCTGTCGCCGCGACGCGATAAACCATTTGTCGCGATCAACTGCGCGGCGATTCCCGAAACGCTAATCGAGAATGAATTGTTCGGACATGAGCGCGGCGCGTTTACCGGCGCCGGCGATCGTCGGCAGGGAAAATTTGAATTGGCCGCGAGCGGCACAGTCTTTCTCGATGAGATTGGTGAACTGCCGCTTGCGGTGCAGGGCAAACTGCTGCGGGCCATTGAAGAGAAATCGATCGACCGCATCGGCGGACGCGCGCCGGTTCCGGTCGATGTGCGCGTAGTGGCGGCCACGAACAAAGATTTGCGCGCCGCGGTCGATCATGGCGAGTTCCGCGGCGACCTCTTTTTCCGGCTGGCCGTTTTCCCCATAGATATTCCCCCGTTGCGCGAACGCGGCGACGACGTGATTCTCCTGGCCCGTCATTTCGCGGCTGAAATAGGAAAAGAAACGCGCGGCGTGGAAGCGACCCTGAGTGAAGACAGCATCGACGGTTTGCGCGCCCATCGTTGGCCGGGCAACGTGCGCGAACTCGAGAACGCGATTGAACGCGCATGCATCCTCGCCGATGCTACTGAGCTCCAGCCACGTGACCTGGGCCTGGTTGCCGGCGCTGCTCAGGATCCAAAATCCTTCGGTTTCGATTTGTCGGGAACGTTGACCGATGCCACTGAACGCGCGGTGCGCATGATTGAGCGTCAAAAGATTGCCGATGTCCTGGCGCAGCATGACGGCAACAAGACGCGTGCGGCCGAAGCTCTTGACGTTAGTTACAAGACGCTGCTGACGAAAATTAAAGAGTATAATCTCTAGCGAATGAGCGACGCGCGGGACGAGAGTCCGAATCCTCCAGAATCCAAATTGAAATCGAAAGACCTCAGCACCGAGTCTGCTGAACCCAACTCTTCCCAGCCACATCCATCTCAAGTTACCGGATTAAGGCGCGATCGAAACACCGCAGAAATCTCAGGAGAAATGACCGAAGTGGTCGGCGAGGCCACCGGAGAATTCCCGCGCGACCCTGCGGTTAGAGTCGAGGGAGAGAGCACCGGCCGATCTGCTTTCATGGTTGCCGCCGGCATTTTAATCAGCCGGATTATCGGGGTGATTCGGCAACGTGTGTTTGCTCATTATCTCGGTACCTCGGATGCCGCAGGAGCTTTCAGCGCCGCGTTTCGAATTCCGAATTTTCTGCAGAATGTCTTCGGCGAAGGTGCTCTGTCCGCGTCATTCATACCTGTCTACGCGAACCTCCTGGCGAAGGGCGATAAAGAGGAAGCCTCGCGAGTGGCGGACGCGGTGCTCACGCTCTTGGCGCTGGCGACGTCGGTCATCGTACTTGTCGGCGTACTTACAACTCCATTCTTCGTGGGCCTGTTTGCGGCCAGCTTTGATCCGGCGACGCGTGAGCTCACCATTGAGCTGATTCGAATATTCTTTCCGGGGGCCGGACTCCTGGTGTTGTCGGCCTGGTGTCTGGGTGTCCTCAATAGCCACCGCAAGTTCTTTCTTTCTTACACCGCGCCGGTCGTTTGGAACCTTTCGATCATCGCGACGCTTATTTGGTTCGGCGGACGCGACGATTTTCATCTCGCGAAATTTGCGGCCTGGGGTTCAGTCGTTGGCAGCGCGCTCCAGTTCGGTGTGCAGATGCCGACGGTCATCATGCTTTTGCGCAGGCTGCGTCCCGTGTTTGATATCGCTTCGCAGAATGTGCGACTGGTGCTCAAAAGTTTCGGCCCGATTTTTATGAGCCGCGGGGTGGTGCAGATATCGGCGTTCGTTGACACGATGCTCGCCGGATTGATTAGTCCGCAAGCAGTGGTCGCGATCACGTATGCGCAAAGTCTCTACACCTTGCCGGTCAGTCTGTTTGGTATGTCGGTTTCGGCGGCCGAGTTGCCGGCGATGTCCAGTGCCCTTGGGTCCCACGATCAAATCGCCGCACAGTTGCGTCAACGTCTCAATGCAGGACTGCATCGGATCGCGTTCTTCATCGTCCCATCGGTTATGGCGATGATGGCCTTTGGCGACGTCATGACCGGCGCGCTCTATCAAACCGGACGATTCAATCGGGCGGACTCGAGATACGTCTGGGGAATTCTCGCCGGCTCGACTGTCGGTCTACTCGCATCGACCCTGGGCAGACTCTACGCGTCAACCTATTACGCGCTGCACGACACGCGCACACCGCTGGGCTTCGCCGTTATCCGGGTGACGCTGACGACCGGACTTGGATATTTGTGCGCCATACCTTTGCCGGCGCTGATTGGAATTGACCCCAAGTGGGGAGCGGCGGGATTGACGGCTTCAGCGGGCATCGCAGGTTGGATTGAATTTGCTTTGCTGCGACGCAGCCTGAACCGGCGCATCGGCCGCACGGGACTAACCACGCCTTACATCACCAAATTATGGATAGGCGCTCTGGCCGGCGCGGCGTTGGGCTGGGGCATCAAGCTGGTCTTGCCGCATCTCCATCCGATCATCACTGCAGGACTGGTGCTGGTTCCTTACGGGTTACTTTACTTTGGCGTCACAGCGGCTTTTGGCGTTGAAGAATCGGTCGCAAATATGCGCCGGGCTTTGAGGATAATCCGCTTGAGCAGGTGAGTGGGGAAATTCTGACCATCTTCCCTGCCAAATCAAATGACAATGCTAACTGCCCAGGAACAACAGTAAGCATCTTCGCCTTCAAGGCTGCCGCCATATTCGAGGGAGTGTGAAACGAGGCGGAGCCAGGAATTCGTTTGGCTGGCGCGGACTTTCAGGGGATCCGCTTCGAAACGAGAATAAAGACTTCCGAAACAAGATATTGTTTCTGTTGGGCGTAATAAACGGCGCAACGGCGATCTGCGGCATAGATGTCGGGCAAGGACTCCAAACCATCTTCGAATCGACGCCTCCCGTAAACCTCTTCACTGGCAATTCGCGATCAGCGACCTCAGACGGTATTAAGATCCCAATCTTAAAGCGGCGACAAGGATCATCCCGGTCGCTGTGCTTAACAAGCCTCTGTTGCGCTGAAACGTTGGTTGATAGAGTGAGCAAGAGTGCAATGACGAAAAATAAAGGTCGCCGCATAATTCAAGATCCTCCTGCGCCGCGGGTTTTCGATAGTCTATCACGAGTGGCCTCGCTGATTCGCCAGTTCTCGGGGTTCGCTGGTCGTGCGTCTTTGACTCCGTCTCCTCTAATCAGAATCCAACGCCACGCGAAACCCGCTCGATCGTGGATCAGGAAGAACTCGCCGTCGGTAAGAGGCCCGGCACGCTCTAGAAGAACTCTCCCACGAGCCGCCGCGCAACACGCGTACGTCCGTCGGCTGCAAATCTTCTCTGCCGTCAGTCGCTTCGAAAGGATAGGGTCTGTATTTCGATTCGGTCCATTCCCAGACGTTGCCGTACATGTCATACAGCCCGAAAGCATTCGCTTGCTTCTGTCCCACCGGATGAGTTCTATTCGCCGAGTTCGAACCGCACCACGCGAGCGCATCGACATTTCCCGCCGGCGCGGTATTCCCGGCACGCGCCGCATATTCCCACTCAGCTTCGGTTGGTAGACGATACTTGCGCCCGGTGAGGCTCGAGAGTTTGCGGCAGAGCTCGAGCGCGTCGGTCCAGCTTACGCTTTCAACCGGCAGATCGTCGCCTTTGAAGCTGGCCGGATTTGTTCCCATCACCGCGCGGTATTGGGCCTGGGTCACTTCATATTCGCCCAAACGAAAATTCTTGATCGTGACGTTGCTCTGAGGACCTTCGTCAGGATCGCGGCCGCTCTCTGACAACGGCGAGCCCATCAAAAGCGTTCCGCCTGGAATCGAAATCATCTTGATCTCGGCGCCGTTAATCTTTTCTGTGAAAGCACCGGCCACAGACGGCGCAGTTTTGTTTTCGGCAGTGACCGACGAGACTGGCTGCAGATTGCTCGCGGCAACTGTCTTGTTGTTGCGCTTCATTAACCAGATGACGCCTACGATGACAATCACAACCAGCACGAGTCCACCGATCGCACCCAGCGCATAAGGACGAGATGCGCGCACGGCTGCACCGCTCACTGTTTCCGCGGCGGGCGGCCGAGCGGCGGGGGTAAACGGCACTTCCGGAGCCGTTGCGATCATCGTCTTCAATGGGGTACCCGCAGCGCGTGGCGCCGGTTGGGCCACAGTCGCGGGCTCTGGAAAAGCGAAGGGACTCGCGATTGTCTGAGGAGGTTCGGCCGGCAAATTCGCGACCGTCGGCGGAACGATTGGCAGCGTCGGCGCAGTAGTTTGCGGCCCATTCGGTTCGACGTTGAGCATCTGAGTCGGCGGTGGTTCCGGATCGCGAGCAGCCGCGGGCGATCTCCCAACATGTGGATCAAAGGGCGCAGAAAGGACCGAGCCATCGACCAAACAGAAAGTCATCGTATCGTCAAAAGTCCGATTACATGTCGGGCAGCTTTTCATAAAGTTCGCGGAAGATATCTCTTTTCAGAATGAAAGAAAAATAGTTGCAGGCCGAGACTGTATCACGGTTATCTGAATGGAAGTTAAAAGCGGATCGATCTTGCGCGGCCGGCGTCACGGCAAAGTCGCAGTGTGATTATCAGATTAGAGCTCTCAAAGAATGGGAATGCGGTTCAGTTGTCTTGATCGTGACGCGTCAACACCGTGCTCTGTTCTTCTTTATCCTATCCAAAGAAAACTTCCGCCACGCGGTAGATCTCTTCATCGAGCCGTTTCAGCTCACCGACTGCATCTTCAAATGGAACAGCGACGATGCGCGTGCCGCGTAGGGCCGTCATGTGGCCCCACTGGCTTGCGCGGAACATCTCGTATGCCTTGATGCCGAACCGCGTCGCCAGAATTCGATCGTAAGCCGTCGGCGAGCCGCCACGTTGCACGTATCCAAGTTTGGTCACACGAGTTTGCAGACTGGCGCAGCGTTCAATCTCGGCCGCCAGGGCTTCTCCGATGCCGCCCAGCCGATCGTGCCGGTAGATGGCGGCGCCCTGTTCCTGTGTCAGGAAATCTTCGTCCGGATGCGGATGCGCGTCTTCGGCCACAACTACGATCGAGAATGCGCGTCCCTGTTCCTTGCGCTGCTTCAAAAGGTCGCAGACACGCGAAATGCGAAAAGGATGTTCGGGGACGAGAATCACGTCCGCGCCTCCGGCGATGCCGCCATAGGCCGCAATCCATCCGGTATGACGGCCCATCACTTCGCAGACCATCACGCGGTGATGCGATTCTGCCGTAGAGTGCAATCGATCGACCGCGTCGGTTACGATCGAAACCGCCGTGTCAAATCCGAAGGTGTAATCAGTGCCGCAGATATCGTTGTCGATGGTTTTGGGGACGCCGATGATCTGCATGGCGTGGTCGCGGCAGAGATCGCGCGCCGCCGACAGAGAGCCTTCGCCGCCTACCACGATCAGGCCGGTTAACCGGTGTGTGGCCCAGTTTTCCTTCATCCGCGGAATGCACTGCTCATCCTTTGTCGGGTTGAATCGCGAGGTCCCGAGAATCGTGCCGCCGCGTGGCAGAATGCCGTTAACGCTGGCGCGTGTCAGTGGTTCGACGTCGTTTTCGAAAAGACCCAGATAGCCGTTACGTATGCCTAATACTTCTACTTCATCCGCCGTGGCGCTGCGCACAATCGCGCGGATGACCGCGTTAAGTCCCGGGCAATCGCCGCCCGCAGTTAAGATTCCGATTCGCATGATGTCAGTTAGTGTTTTATGATCATTGCGCCACAAGCGATATGTCAAACGGCTCGTGTCTGAATTGTGTGTTGTTGCACTCGGAGTTTTTGAATCGGTTGCGCAATCCAGCTGCGGAGCAGTGGCCAGAGCTAAGCCCAAGGCGAGTCTGCGAGCCTTGGGGTAGACAGTCACCGTAATTTCGGAGCCGCGGAGCGGCGACTGAATCTTGTATGATTTGTGCCTTGCTACTTCAATCAATCGCTGCTCCGCAGCTCAGGATAAATTTTTCGTGTGTAACCCAACGCTCGCAGAGCCTCGCGTTGGGCTTAACTCTTACCGCTGCTCCGCAGCTGGTTGTGTTATGAGCACAGAGTGCGGGCGGCTAAAGCCTGTGGAGTTCTCAAGTGTGTTATTGCCCATTTAATGGGGTTTCGATGTGGCACCTCCATTGTTAACTCAGTCCCGATGGATCGGGACTGGGTTAGAGAAAATCTATCGAGCAACACACATTCAAGACATCACCGTTAACCGAAGGGCTCCATGAAGACTGAGACGATAATTCTGGCGATCGAGACTGCCACCCGCGCGGGCAGTGTAGCCGTTTCTCGCGACGAAGAGGTTCTGGCCGCGGTTGGTGGTGACGCCTCGGTGTCTCATTCTACCAATCTGCTGGAAATGATCGCCGATGCATTGCGAGAAGCCGGCATTACCCTGGCTGAGGTTGATTTGTTTGCAGTTGCCGTAGGTCCAGGAAGTTTCACCGGATTGAGAATCGGATTGGCTACCGCGAAGGCTTTTGCCACTCACCTGCATCGCGAAGTCATAGGCGTATCAACCCTGGCGGCAGTCGCGCATGCGTCGCGATTGAACGGAAACATCGTAACGCTTTTGACGGCCGGCCGGGGAGAAGTGTTTGCGCAGAGGTTCGGAGTCAGCGAAGGAGTCGTGATCGCAGGCGACGAACCGCATCATTTGAGCCCACGGGCTGTGATCGAGAAATATGCCGATGTCGAAGCCTTGAGCTTTGCCGGCGAAGGCGTACACATGCTGAAAGACGCAAGCGAGAACGGAGATTCATTTTCAATCGCAGCCGAATCTTCAATGCTGGCTCCTTCGATCGCGGTCCTGGGATTTCGCGAGTACCAGGAAGGGAAGTCAGTCGGCGCGGAGAATCTGCACGCAGTTTACGTTCGCGCATCTGACGCGGAAATCAACGAACGATGGCAGCAACAGAAAGCGCAGCAACCGGCGAGCAAATAAATATTTCGATCGAGCGCATGACCGAGCATGATTTGGTCGAGGTCTGCGCCATCGAAGAAGTCAGCGAGTTAAGCGCCTGGGGCTGGGACGCGTATCACAACGAAATGCAATCGCGCCTCGACACGATCATGTTGATCGCGCGGCATGATCTGAAATCGCAGCAAGATCAAATCGCAGGATTCATCGTGGCGCGTTTGTATGCCGACGAATTACATGTAAACAACGTCGCGGTCCGGCCTGAGTTTCGTGGCCAGGGACTCGGTTCCGCGCTGTTGCAAACCACGCTCGATGAAGCGCGCAAACGCGGCGCTAAGATTGCTCAGCTGGAGGTGCGGGCCGGCAATGCTGAGGCGCAGCGACTCTACGCGAGGTGCGGCTTTACAGTGGTGGGACGGCGAAAGAACTATTATCGCGACCCGACTGAGGACGCTTTGTTGATGAGCCTGTCGTTTAGTGATTTGGCTCACAAATCCCAGGGTTTTCGCGGGCCATTTGGCCAAACTTCATCTTGATTTAACACCATGCGTTGGGATAACATTTCGGGCATGACGAACTGCCCCAGGCAATTCTCACAGCTCGGCACTTTCTTTCCAACCCCAATCATCGAGAGGAGAATACAGATATGGAAATGTCTAAGGCGGACAGCCTCAAAGAGGCGTTAATGGCGAGCAATCCCGAGTTTCGGGAGATGGCTCGCGAGCATGGCCGATACGAACAACGTTTGAGCGAATTGTCCGCACTTGCATATCCGAGCGACGAAGAACAGTTGGAGGAAGTCACGTTAAAGAAGAAGAAGCTTGCCCTGAAAGACCAGATGTATTCTTTGCTGCTGCAGGCAGAGAAGGCAGGCACGGCGCACTAAAACTCTGCCGCGCGGCTTTTCATTTCATATCCTTCTACAAGCGGGGCCCACAGTACGGCTGTTGAGCCCCGTTTTATTGTTATCCGGTACGCACGCCGCCGGCGTGCTCTTAGTTACGGTACGCACGCCTCCGGCGTGCTCTGAAAATAGGCAGCCGGGACGGCTGCGTACCAGGCATGGTTCGTGACGGTGTTCCATTTGTAGTTATTCCGCTGGTCATCGCGCTTATCTGCGCGGCGCTGGGGTTTTGGTTGATCTGGTTCTGGATCGGCTGCGTTCTATTTGTTTTGGTCACGGCTTTCATGGCTTACTTCTTCCGTGATCCGCGCCGCTCAATTCCGCTCGAGCCGGGAATCGTGCTATCGCCGGCGGACGGGAAAGTCACCATCGCTCGTCAAGCTACGCCGGAAAATCCGGAAGCGCTCGTGAGTATCTTTCTTTCGCCCTTCGATGTTCATATCAACCGGTCTCCCATTGAAGGCGAAATCGTGGATATCAGCTATAAAAAAGGCCGGTTTCTCATGGCCACAAAAGAGGAATCGCGTCTGGTCAATGAGCAAAACTGCCTGACCATTGTCGGTTCAGACATCACCGTCAAGTGCGTCCAGATTGCCGGAGTGCTGGCGCGGCGAATTGTTTGTTGGAAGCAGCGCGGGGAGAGAGTAAAATGCGGCGAGCAGTTCGGCATGATAAAGTTCAGTTCGCGCACAGACCTCTTGATCCAGCCAATGTTGAGGTTATTGTCAGCGCCGGCAGTCGCGTGAAGGGCGGCGAAACCATCATCGGACGAATCAAAAATTGAACGCCAGAAAATTCCAGACAGGACCGCGATTGGGACCGGCGCCTGAGCCGTCCGGCCGTAAAGGTCTGAAGAAGGGCGTGTACCTGGTGCCGTCGTTCTTCACTGCCTTGAATATTCTGGCCGGCTTCTATTCGTTGATGATGACGATGAGCGCTTTTCGTTTTCTCCAGTTCGATCAGGTTGAGTCAACGAGAATGCGTCTTGACCGCGCCGCTATCGCGATTGGTTTGGCCTTTGTCTGCGATATCCTCGACGGCAGAATTGCGCGGATGACTAAGACGGCCACGGAAATTGGCATTCAACTCGACTCACTGGCCGACATTGTTTCGTTTGGGCTGGCGCCGGCATTTCTGGCATACGTCTGGGGATTCGGAACAACCTTGGAAGGCTGGACCAACGGCAGTCAAGTCGCCTGGTTTGTTTCCTTCATGTTTGTGATTTGTGGTGGCTTCCGCCTGGCGCGCTTCAACGTACAGGCGTCGCGTCCGCGTCCGCTGGCCGAAGGAACGCCGAAAGTTGATAAGAAGAGTTTTGTGGGTTTACCGATTCCGGTCGCTGGATGTCTGATCGCAGCCATAGTCCATTTCACCCCGACCCCATTGATAAAGCACGGGCCCAAAGCTCCGGTGATCGCGATCGTGATGATGGTGCTGGTCGCTTTTCTGGCGCTGCTGATGGTGAGTACCTTGCGCTTTACCAGTCTCAAGGCGGTGGGCACCGGCCGCAGAGATGCGCGTCTGATGATCGGCCTAATCGCCCTGGTTGGTTTGATCTATCTTTATTCCCAATGGGTGCTCCTCATTCTCGTCTCGGCCTACCTCGTCCACGGCCTGCTGCTGCGAGGCATAACTTCTTTCGCCCGTCGCGGTCCTGACAAGCAGCCGTCCGAAATGCGCGAAGCCTGATTCCGGTTAATCTTCCAACTTCGTTTAGACGCGGGCGTTGCCCGCGGCTTAAGTTTAATAGAAGGCGGACAACGCCCGCCTCTAAACGTAGATAGTCGAATCCTATCTTTTTGAAGAACTCGAAAACGCGAGCAGTCCATGCGGGATTGTGATCAATACGAGATTATTAACCGAGACTGGCGCAGCTGAATTGCTGTTTTCTTCGCCCAGCGGCAGGGTGTTCGCGGTCTTGCCGTCTCGCAGGTTGAGCACAATTGCTTGATCGGTTGAAAAAGGAGTGAAGAGCGCGCCGTCGGATGAGGTGACAGGCCGCGCTGAGATTCTGCCCGGCAGTTGCCGGCGCCAAACGAGCGAACCTTTGTTTAGCGACAAAAGGTAAGCAAAGTTATCGAGTGACGCAGCGAGCACGCCGTTCGCAACGACAACCACTGCCTGGACCGAAGCGCCGGTCCGGCGATGCCACAACAGTTTCTTTCCCGTCTCGTTGTAGGCGTAGACATTGCCATCATTCGATCCAAAATAAACCACGTCGTCAAAGAATGCAGGCACTCCCTGAATCGCACCGTTAGACTTGTATTGCCAGACGACTTCTCCGGTTTTCACATTGAGCGCCCGCAGTGTTCCTGATTTACTCCCAAAGTAGACATGCTGACCAGCCACCAGGGGCTGTGCGGAAAACTCTTCCTGATATTGTGTGCTCCAGAGTATGAGACCAGTGCGTTTGTCGAAGGCATACACATTGCCGTCCGCGCTGGCCCCGAACAACGCCACCCCATCGACCGCGAGTCCTGCCGTGATTCCCACCGGCAGTGTGCGCATCCAGAGCGTCACACCGGTAGTTTTGCTCAATGCGCGCAGCGTCCCTCCTTGCAGGTGCTGGTCCGGTTCTCCATTCTGCTGGGCGACAAAGACGCTGCGATCATCAACGACTGGCGCCGTCGAAAAGAAACCGCCGGCTTCAGCTTTCCATTTGAGTTTGCCGTCAAAAGCGTTGAGCGCCATCATGACGCCTGAACTGAGCGGCACGAAAACGGTTTCTCCATCAGCGGCCGGAGTAAAGTTGGTCGCCTGGTCCGTCTGATAGCGCCAGGCAACCGTCAGCGGTTGCGAAAGGCTCGGCCCATCGTCTTTCACCGGCTGGTTGACTCTGCCGAAAGAGCACGGTGTGATCAGCAAAAACCCAACGATGATGCTGACAATAATGCGGGTGCAGTGGCGTGAGGATTTGATTTGGTTGTATCTCAAGCGGTCTTTCTATTCTAAATGGAGTCAGTACCATCCGCGTGAGCGGATGGAATAAAACTCAACCTTCACTGATCCCATCCGCTTGCGCAGATGGTACTGACCTCGTGACCTGGTTTGGCTGCCCTGAATCTCGACTCTATAATCCCATCTTCCAATCAGCCAGCAGTTTGACGTTCAATCTAACGCGGAGGTTTTCTTTTTTTGCCGACTGAAAGTCACGAAAAAGTAATCATACTCGACTTTGGTTCTCAGTACACTCAGTTGATCGCGCGACGTATTCGCGAAGCCGGCGTCTATTGCGAGATTCTCCCGTTCAGTACACCAGCCGCCCAAATTCAATCGATAAAACCGCGCGGTTTGATACTTTCAGGCGGCCCGGCATCGGTTTACGAAGAGGGCGCGCCGCATTCGCAACCGGAATTAATCCAGCAGGCCAACTGTCCCGTTCTGGGAATCTGCTACGGCCTTCAACTCATGGCCCAGCAGATGGGCGGTGAAGTGAAACCTTCGGGCAGTCGCGGTTACGGCTATGGCCGCCTCACGGTGGTTGATGACACGACCAGTCTCTTTGCCGGCCTGCCGAAGGAAATGGACGTCTGGTTGAGTCACGGTGATCGCGTCACGCGTTTGCCCGCGGGCTTTCAAATGACCGCGAAGACCGTCGAAGGCGTGAACGCATTTGAGAATCCGTCGCGCAATATCTATGGCGTCCAGTTTCATCCTGAAGTTGCACACACGCCTCTGGGCGCACAAATACTGCGCAACTTCCTGTTTGCGATCTGCAAGTGTAAAGGCGATTGGACTCCGGCCGCAGTAATCGATGAACAGGTAGCGCGAATTCGTCAAATCGCTGGTGATGGAGATCAGGTTATCTGTGGATTGTCCGGTGGCGTAGATTCGGCAGTCGCCGCAGCCCTGGTGCATCGCGCGATTGGAGATCGACAGACATGCCTGTTCGTCGATAACGGCCTGCTGCGCGAAGGAGAATTTGAATCGACGCTGGCGTTGTTGCAGCAAAGTCTGAAACTGAATATTCGCGGCGTTGATGCCAGAGACAGGTTTCTCGATGCGCTGCATGGCGTTTCAGATCCCGAAGCCAAGCGAAAAATCATCGGGCGCACCTTCATCGAAGTATTCGAAGAAGAATCAAAGCCACTCGACGCAAAGTTTTTGGTGCAGGGAACGCTCTATCCTGACGTGATTGAATCAGTCTCGGTGCGCGGACCTTCACAGACAATCAAAAGCCATCACAACGTCGGCGGCTTGCCTGAGAAGATGAATCTCAAACTCATCGAGCCGCTGCGTGAATTATTCAAAGACGAAGTGCGAACGATCGGTCTTGAGTTAGGCGTACCCAGAGAGATTCTTTCAAGGCATCCTTTCCCCGGCCCGGGCCTGGCGGTGCGCCTGCTCGGCACCATCGACAGGGAACGACTCGAAGTTCTGCGCGCCGCGGATCGAATCTTTGATGAAGAATTGCGGCGCGCTGAGCAATACGACGCCGTCTGGCAATCGTTTGCCGTCCTGCTTCCAGTCTCGACCGTAGGCGTGATGGGCGACGAGCGAACCTACGAACGAGTAATCGCCCTGCGCGCAGTAACCAGCGTAGACGGCATGACCGCCGACTGGGCCCGCCTCCCGCACGATCTTCTGGCCCGCGTCTCCAGCCGCATCGTTTCCGAAGTAAAGGGAGTCAACCGCGTGGTCTACGACATCAGCTCGAAACCGCCGAGTACGATTGAGTGGGAGTGAGTTGTTTCCCCTGAAACGTGCGGAATGTAAATAGGCACGGACGTCTAGTCCGCGCCAGCGGACGAATGGTAATAGCCCACTGATTCATCGGTGGGATCATTACGTGTCTTGATCGCGAGTCCGTGAAACGGACGGATGAAATGCAGAGTCAGTCGTCCGCTGCGCGGACTTGCGATTTAACTTGCTTCCGATCCCAAGGACAAATCGCTGGGCTATTGGCTGTAGTGAACCCCTAAGTTGAGACAATGGGTTGGGGCACGGATGATTGCGAAAACGACTGTTCAAACTCCGCCGGTGGAACGTAGCCAAGTTTGGAATGGAGTCGCTTGTGATTGTAAACATCATCGAGAAACTCACCGATGCGGAAGCGAGCTTCCGCAAGGTTGTCGTACTCGTTTAGATAGATCTCTTCGTACTTTAAAGTCTTGATAAAGCGTTCGGCTTTAGCATTGTCGTAGGGATTACCGGTGCGACTCATACTGATGCGAATGCCGTGTTCTTTGAGAAGATCGATGTAGACATCAGCTGCATATTGAGACCCCCGATCGGAGTGATGCACCAAGTTTGGGGTGATAGTGCGTTGAGCCAGGGCCATCTTGAGCGCGGTCACCGTCAGTTGCGCGCCAAGATTTGAGTCCATGTGCCAGCCCAGGGCTCGTCGCGAGAATGCATCCAGCAGCACTGCGAGATAGAAGACCTCACGGCGCAGATGGATGTAAGTGATGTCGGCGACCCAAAGTTGATCGGGACAGTTGACGCTCAGAGAGGGCACCAAGTTTGGGTAGATGGTAAACGAGTGTTGCGACTGAGTGGTATTGACGAAAGCCGCTTTGCCGCGGCACAAAAGCCCGTCTTTACGCATCAATTTCAATACTCGCTTGTGGTTCGCCACGATGCCATTGCGAGCCAGCTGAGCGGTGATTCTGCGATAGCCATAGGCCGGCATGTCGGCCGCAATCTCATGAATCGCGCGCCGAAGTTCGAGATCTTGCTCGCCCACGGCAGTGTCGTTTGCGCGCCGATAGTACTCGGCGCGAGGCAATCCGAGCGCTGCGCATAAGCGATGGATTGAGAGCGCCGGGAGTTGGGCCAGTTCCTGGTTAATCATTTGCGTCATGAGCTGGTTCCACTCTTGGGCATCGATCGCAAGCGAGTCTCTAACCGCTGTAATACTTTTTTTAGGAAAGATATCTCCATGGTTTGTTGGCCGATCTTGCGCTCTAAATCGGCCACGGTATTACTCTCCGATGAAGGAACAGGTCCTTTCAAAAAGTTGCGTTCACCTTCATCGTAGAGTTTCTTACGCCACTTTCCGACGAGGCGCGGATGAATTTCGTATTTGCGACAGACCTCAGCCGGCCGCATGCCGGCCTCGATCTCTCGCAGTACCTTGAGTTTGAAATCTCGTGTAAACCTCCTACTTCTTGGCAGCATCGTCGAGTCTCCTTATGGCCTAGGGTGACCCAACTAACTGTCTCAGACAAGGGGTTCACTACAGGCAGCCGTCCGCTGCGCGGACTGGGGCGTTCTTTTCGCCTTTGACACCCAGCCATAAATGGCTGGGCTATTGGCATTCGGTCCACTGCGCGGACGAAGAAAAATACTTTTTTGCCGGAAGGCCGCTCGCAGGACTGACCCGGTCGCTACCGCTCCCGGTTCTGACATGTTATCGGCGAGGCGGGGTTGATGGCGGCGGTGTAGGATTCGCGAAATAAGAACGAGCGATGCGGTCGGCCACGGCGCCGCTGTTGATATCGGGAAGGACCGAACTGCCTTGAGTACCGAGTTGTATCAAATAATCCTGAGTCACGCTCTGCCCGGCAGCCAGGTTCAGCGAAACGTTTCCATAGTACCAACGCTTCCAGCCGGCCCAGTTGTGTCTGCCTTGTGTGCCCTGATTCTTGTTCTTCGGGTTGGGAATTAAGAGGACGCTCGCTTTGGTAAAGTTCGTATATGGCGCTTTCGTGGTGCTCGCTCGCCAATACGCGAAGATATATTTCTCCGGCGCTGCTGCGTACTCGTAGGGGTTTTGTGTGGCACTGGAACGGATCCAGCCCGTCGCATCGGGGCCTGTATAAGGTTCCGCGCTCGTAGGATCGCTCAAGCCGAGCGCGGCGCAACGCCACTCGCTGACGGTCTGCGCGTTAACGACTCGGAGGATGCTGTGGATATAGATTTTCCCGTCGGGATAGATGTAGTAGGTTACATCGCAGGTCACGTTGCTTAACACGCCGACGGCAGTGGCGACCGGGCTCGATATGGTTTGCACCACCACTCGCGAAGGGGAACTTTCCAGGATGTTGAAGGCGCGCGGGCTCTTCGGGAAGTAATGACTGGCGGCCCGCGTATAGAGCTTCGGATCATTCGGAGTGGTCCCGTAGAAGACTTCCTGGAAGAGTCCCGGTTCGGCGGTGGAAATGTCCTTCGTCACGCCGTAGCCTGGGCCGGTCAGATTTGTTCGGGCGGATGGATCGTTGACCAGATCATACCATTGAGCGATGCCCCAGTTATCAGCTGCCTCGAAGACGAGGCGCAATAATCCCTTGGACTCGACCGTAACTGTTCGGTTCAGACCTGATCCTGAATCGACCAGGCGCATCTCGGCGTTTGCATAAGTCGCTAGGGTGAGGGTGAGAAGAAGGGTGAAGAGGGCTTTGGGCGTTATGCTCTGCTGCAAAAGTCGATTAGCTGCGTCCGCGAAGCGGACTGAGTGAGAGTAGCCCAGCGCTTTAGCGCTGGGAGGCTCGCAGGTGAATTCGCAGTCCGCGAAGCGGACGGCTGAAAACGCCCAGGAATGAAGCCCCTTTTTCATTCGTCCGCTTCGCGGACTCGGTTCTATCACGGCCCGGTTCCCAGCGCTGAAGCGCTGGGCTACTCTCATTCGTCGGCTTCGCCGACTTTTGCAGCGAAGCCTGGGCGTTACGCTGGTGCTGGCCATAGACTGAAACTCCCGATGGGCTTGCCGATAGAGTTCGACCACTACGAAGTCACTCAACTAACTGCGGAGCAGTGAATAGAGTTAAGCCCAAGGTGAGTCTGCGAGCCTTGGGCTTAGCAAGTATAAAAGATTCGAAGCCGCGGAGCGGCGATTGAATTTATGTAAAAGTCGTTTTCCTTGAAACTCACTCCCGGCCGGGCAGCAAATTGTCCCAAAAGAGACAGTCGCCGCTCCGCGCCTCCGGAGACCAGTGTGACGGTTCACCCAAGGCTCGCAGACTCGCCTTGGGCTTAGCTCTGACCGCTGCTCCGCAGCTATCCGTACTTCACTTCTTGGGCAAAGCCTCCTTAAGAGAGACTACGAAGTGCCATACTTTGCGATCCTTTGCGTCTTTGCGACTTCGCGTGAGACTAGATTGTTGAAGTTAGCGGCACGCGAAAACGCGAACGCTCGCAAAGTCAAAATGTGCCACTACGAGAAATTAGACTCACTTTACGCAGCAGGCAAATGTTGACGGTGAAACTTAATGTGGCTAATGTCTCCGACGCGGGCCCAACACGGCCTGTTTGTAGGTCATGAACCGACGAAGCTTTTGCGCGATCACCGGCGGCGCCGTTGCGTCACTTTCATTGAACGTTGCCTGTCGTCGCAGTTGGGCCGGAGGTCCGAATGATGGTCGCCTGGCTGCTCGGCCGTCTGCATCAGGTAAAGCTGCCGGCGGGCCAGTGCCACTCGGGAGTTCGACGGTCGGACGACAGACTTATCTTGGACTTGATCGCGATCGTGACGCAATCCTGCAGTTGCCGAAATCGACTTCGAACTCTCCTTTGCCGTTACTGGTCTTTCTTCATGGCGCGACACAGAGCGCGGAAGACATGTTCTGGTATCTCGATTCGGCTCCTGACGAGACCGGAGTTGCTATTCTCGCGCCGAATGCGCGGGATACCACCTGGGATGCGATTACCGACAGCTTTGGGCCGGACATTCAATTTCTGAACAGTGCGTTGCAGAGAGTTTTTCAGATGGTGGCAATAGATCCTGCTCGCGTCTCGATTGGCGGATTCTCGGATGGCGCGTCGTATGCGCTCTCGCTCGGACTGATTAACGGCGATCTCTTTAATCGGGTGGCGGCATTTTCTCCCGGCTTCATGATTGAGCGGGCGCCGCAGGGAAAGCCGGGCATTTATATTTCGCATGGAACCCGTGATCAAATTCTGCCGATCGATCGATGCGGCCGGCGTATCGCTGCTGATTTGAAGTCGCGCGGTTATGAAGTGACCTTCAAAGAGTTTGATGGACGTCATGAAATTCCGAAGGATGTAATGATGGAAGGGTTGCGGTGGATCTCAGGACGGTGAAGGGAAGACGGCGGGATTTTCCGTATATCATTTTCATTTGAAAGGCGTCAGGGGTAAGAGCGTGGGCTGTTGTGAGCGCGAAGCGCGGCAGAAGATTAGCCCCATGCGAGTCTGCGAGCCTGCGGGACACGACAGCAAAATTATTTCGAGCCTGCGAAGCTGGCGTCGGATTCCGTCGCCCCAGCGGGCTCGAATGGTTTTGGGCTGGAGACCCCAGGCTCGCAGACTCGCCTGGGGCTTAGCTCTGCCGCGCTCCGCGCTAGGGAAAATCACAAATGAAAATCTCAGATGGAAAATCCCGTCACTCCGCCGCCGCTTCAGCATCCCAACACTGACATAAATCCTCTTCAACATCTTGTTAAGTTGATCGTTCAAGGCCACGTGATATAGTGTGACACTGAACAGACACGAATTTCCCCGCGCTGTTCTTTCAAGAGTACGAATCATGCAGGACAAGGGCTTCGTTCATCTTCACTTACACACCGATTACAGTCTTCTAGACGGCGCCATCCAAATAAAACCGCTGGCCGAACGCACCGAGAAACTCGGGATGCAGGCGTGTGCCATGACCGATCACGGCAATATGTACGGCGCCATTTCGTTCTACAACACGATGAAGGCCAAGGGTATTAAGCCGATCATCGGTTGCGAGACCTACATCGCGGCGACGAACCGCCTGGATCGCTCGGCGCGGAACATCGGTGGCGAGAAGGCGAACTTTCATTTGATCCTGCTCGCCAAAGACTACGAAGGCTATCGGAATCTTTCGCGGCTCACTTCCAAAGCGTTCACCGAAGGCTTCTATTACAAGCCGCGGATCGACAAGGAACTCCTGGCGCAGCACAGCAAAGGTTTGATCGCCCTTTCATCCTGTATGTCCGGCGTGCCATCGGCTTTGCTGGCGCAGGATCGTTTTGACGATGCTGCGACGCAGGCGCTCGAGTTTGAGCAAATCATGGGGAAAGGGAATTACTTCCTCGAGATTCAGGAGCACGGCCTCGAACCGCAGGCCCGCATTCGCAAACCGCTGGTCGAATTATCAAAGCGGACAGGCATTCCGCTGGTGGCGACGAATGACGCGCACTATCTGATGCCGGACGACTTTCGCGCCCATGACGTTTTGCTGTGCATTGGGTCAGGTAAGACTGTGAGCGATCAGAATCGCTTGAAGTACGGCACGCCCAATTTCTATGTGCGTTCGCCGGAAGAGATGTGGGGCATCTTCGGAAACGAATTGCCCGAAGTGCTGCAACGGACGGTAGAGATTGCAGAGCGGTGCGAACTGAAACTGCCTCAGGGCGTCAACTACCTGCCGAACTATCCGATACCTGAGTCCGAAGCTGGACTGACTCCGGATGAATACTTCGAGAAGGTCGTGCGCGAGGGTTATCAGACCCGAAAGACCCAGGTTTGGGATCTAGAATCCGCGCGCGGCGAACTATCGCATACGTTTTCTGATTATGAAGCGCGCTTGTCGCATGAGATTGGCGTCATTAAGCGCATGGGCTACGCCGGGTACTTCCTGATTGTTTGGGACTTCATCAAGTACGCGAAAGAGAATGGCATTCCGGTCGGACCGGGCCGAGGTTCCTCAGCTGGTTCGCTCGTCGCGTATTGCCTGAACATTACCGACATCGATCCCTTAAAGTACAACCTCTTCTTCGAGCGTTTCCTTAACCCCGAACGAATCTCGATGCCGGACATCGACGTGGACTTCTGTGTGCGCGGCCGTGGCCAGGTGATTAATCACGTTTCGAAGCTGTATGGCCAGGACTCGGTCTGCCAGATCGTGACCTTTGGAACGCTGGCCAGCAAGGCTGCGATTAAGGACGTCGGGCGCGCGCTCGACATGCCTTACGCCGAAGTTGACCGCATCTCGAAGATGATCCCGCCGCCCGTTCGCGGCCGCAACGTAAGTATCTCGCAGGCACTTGAACAAGTACCTGAACTCCGCAACGCGATGGAGCAGAACGAACAGGTCGGCGAATTGATCGACTTGGCTCGGCGGCTCGAGGGTTGCGCGCGGCACGTCTCAGTTCACGCTGCCGGCGTGGTCATCACACCTGAACCTTTACAAGAGCTTATTCCTATCGCAGTTTCTGGCAAGGACGAAGTCACCACCCAGTATGAAATGTCGGACCTGGAGAAGGTGGGCGTCCTTAAGATGGACTTCCTCGCGCTTAACACGCTTACGATAATAAGCGACTGCTTAAAGAGTATAAAGCATGCGCTTAACGAAGAAGTTGACTGGTCCAAGCTTTCGCTTAACGACGAGAAGACTATGCAGTTGTTTAGCGATGGGCGCACTGATGCCATCTTTCAGTTCGAATCTTCAGGAATGCAGGAGATTTGCCGAAAGCTTAGGCCGAAGGGAATTGAGGATCTTTCGGCGCTTAACGCTCTCTACCGGCCGGGGCCAATCGACGGCGGCATGGTGGACGATTTCATCCTGAGACATCACGGCAAGAAAAAGGTCACCTACATCGTGCCCCAGATGAAAGACATTCTGGACAGCACGAACGGGGTCATCGTCTACCAGGAGCAGGCGATGCGCTTATCTCAGGAACTTGCCGGGTACTCGATGGGCGAAGCGGACAGTTTGCGCCGGGCGATGGGTAAGAAGAACCGTGAAGAGATGGCCCGCCAGGAGCAGAAGTTTGTTCAAGGCGCCGTGGAGCGGGGAATTAAGCAGGACAAGGCCCAGCAGATATTCTCTCTGATGGCCCAGTTCGCCGACTACGGTTTTCCCAAAGCCCACAGCGTTGCCTACGCCTATCTCGCGTTTCAGACCGGTTATTTGAAGGCGCATTATCCAGAGCACTTCTATGCTGCCGTGTTGTCGAACGAAATTGACGACACCGCGAAAGTGTTTCGGTATACAACGGAAATGCGATCGCAGGGAATTGCGCTGCTGCCCCCGGACGTTAATGAAAGCCATTTGGGATTCACCGCCCTGACCGGAGCAATTCGTTACGGTCTGGCAGCAATCAAGGGGATCGGCATTGGAAGTGTTAATGCTATTACCAAAGCTCGCGAACAAGGGCACTTCCGTTCGCTGTTCGATTTCTGCGAGCGGCTCGAGGAAGGTGGGATTAATAAGCGCGTCCTCGAAGGGTTGGTTTGCAGCGGCGCGTTTGACTCGCTGAAGCCTGCGGATGCCGGCACGAACCATTGGCGCGCGCGTTTGTTCGCCGCCATCGACTCGGCCGTAGCCCGCGCCGCACGGGCCCGGCGGACCAAAGCCATGGGGCAGGACGATCTGTTTGGCGGTTTTCAGGAACCAACTTCAGAGATTGAGGCGCTGCCGGACGCTCCTGTCTGGACGGCGATGGAAATGCTTACCGCCGAGAAGAAGGCGCTGGGTTTTTACATCACCGGTCATCCACTTGATGATCACGCGGAAACGATCGGTCGTTTGGGGGCCGTAACTTCGGTAGAAGTAGCGCATCAGGAAACCGGCTCACGGGCAACCATGGCCGGAGTAGTCCGCAGCCTGCAATTAAAGACCACCAAGAAAGGCGATCGCTTTGCCATCTTCAGCCTCGAAGATCAGGCTGGTTCAATCAAGTGTGTGCTTTGGCCTGAGCCTTATCGCCGCAACAGCTCTTTGCTGGCAGAAGAGGCCACGCTGCTCGTCAACGGTCGCGTGGAGGTCGGCGACGATGGCCCTGCAACCATTATCATTGATAAGATTGGCGAGCTAACGCAGGCGGTGCAGCAAAAGGCGCGTGAAGTCGTGATTCGATTCATCAATGGCCCGACGACTGCCGAGGCCTTCGATCGGGTCAAAGAGTTGCTTGAATCGGCGCCGGGAGACTGCGACGTCTTTATCGATCTGAAAGTTGAGAATATGCTGGTGCGCGTGCGCGCTCATCCATCGCTCAAGATTGAAGGTAGTACCGCCATCGAGACTAACCTGCGAAGTCTCGGTTGCGAAGTCATTTGGGAGGGTTTTGCTTCGGCTTCGCGTGCGGCCGCGGCAGTAGCAAATTAAAAGATGCCCGATCAGGATTCAACAAACGGCGGCAGTCGGACCGCTTTCGATCGCGTTCAGCTGGCGCGGCACCCCGAAAGGCCTTACACGCTGGATTACATTGAACGGCTGTTCGAGGACTTCACAGAAATTCATGGTGACCGGCGCTTTGCCGACGACCCGGCAGTGGTTTGTGGATTTGCCAACTATCACGGCTTGCCGGCGCTGGTAGTTGGTCATCAAAAAGGCCGCGATACGAAACAGCGTCAGTTTCGCAACTTCGGTATGCCCAAACCTGAAGGCTATCGGAAGGCGATTCGCGCGATGAAGTTCGCGGACAAATTCGATCGGCCCATCTTCTGTTTTATCGACACGCCCGGCGCCTATCCTGGAATCGACGCTGAAGAACGCGGGCAGGCCGAAGCCATCGCCTATAACTTGCGTGAAATGGCGAAGCTCTCTGTGCCGGTGCTCGTGACCGTCATTGGGGAAGGCGGTTCAGGCGGGGCACTGGCAATCGGCGTCGGGGATCAGGTGATGATGCTGGAGAATGCGATCTATTCGGTTATTTCACCTGAAGGTTGTGCGGCGATTCTTTGGAAAGATTCGAGTCAGGCTGCGCGTGCCGCTGAAGGATTGAAACTCACCGCCGGTGATCTGAAGACTGAAGGCGTGGTGGACGAGGTAATCGATGAGCCAAAGGGAGGCGCGCAGAACTCAGCTGACGAAGCGGCGCGACTGCTTGATGCTGCACTGACGCGCAGTCTGGCCGAATCTTCCACTCGCACCGTCGACCAACGTCTCAAGCGCCGTTATCAAAAGCTCCGACAGCTCGGTAAGTGGGCGACGAGCGACGGCAGTCCGAGCTAACTTCGACGGGCCGAACGTCCCATGATGCCGAACCAAAAAGCCTAAGGCTTTGCGCAAGAGTGATTCGCGTCGCGTCCGTGAAGCGGACTCATTAAAGTAGCCAGGCGCCGAAAAAATAGTGGTGGAAAGGTTGACCGGCCACCAAAAACCTTATTTTCATCAGCCCGCGTTTTCGTTCCGACCGTCAAACCCAAATCGAATTGCCGCTTCAAGTATTTCAGTGTTTATATCTTTTAGAGTTTTGAACCTGATGCAATACCCGGTCACACTCGCCTTACCGAGTTCTTTTCCAAATGTCTGGGCTAAGTATTTCTTGTCTTCGATACCAGGAATATAGACAGAGATTCCGGTCTTGTTTGCGCTCAAACCAATTTGATAAAACTCTCTGGTTGTTCCGTCGGCATATTTCATGAGGTGAAGTCCGTATCCTATATTAGGATTAGAAACAATTTTGTTTTCACTGTTCTTACCATCCAGGAACCATAATTTACATGCCGGCATTACTTGCAGAATGGTCCGATGCAGCGCTTGCATCTCGCTGCGTTTTGGTTCGGGTTGGCCGTCAATATACTTTTTGATTTGTGCTTCTACGTTCACAAATTGGCGCCTCAGAAACTAATTGATAATTTCTCCTTTACTACTCGACAACTTTTCTCGCCATGCCTGGAGTTGCTCAGGTGTTTGTCTCACCCAATCTGTTAGTTCGCCAACGATCTTCAATGGTTCCTGGCTGCGATACGATCGCGTTGGATTGCCGGGGAATTTCTTGTTCGTAACGTTGGGGTCGTTTTCGAAACTCCCCGTTGGTTCGACGATATAGACACGTTCTGGTCCGTCACCCTTCGCCAAGGCTGCCGCAAGTCCCGCCCCATTAGCCAGGGCTGTAAAGTAAATGTGATTCATTACGAGATCGGCTTTGTAATTGGAACTGCCGCCGGCTGTCAGCAGATCGCCAATCTTAAGATCTGCTTTCGTTCCGTGATAAAAAGGACCGCTGTCAGATGGTTTGTCCGTGAACGAAATTGCTCGTTCGTAATTCTTTTTTGCGTTGGCCGCGTCTCCCAAATCCTCATAGCATTTAGCCATGCTCGAATAAAGAGAAGGAAAAGCCGCCTCGACGGACTCGTCATTTATCTTTAATGCAAACTGCAAAGATGTTTCGAGCCATTCTAGTTTGTGGTGAATGTCTTCTTGAGATCGAGCCACGTAATAAGCAGCAGTAAACTTTTCAAAGTCGTTTGCCGATTCGTTCCAGGCTTGCAGAAATTGTCTGCCGGCTTCATCAGAATTGCCTTTTTCTTCCATGGCCATACCCTGTAGGCAGAGTTTAATTACATGGTTACGTGGGTCGAATTCCATTCCCTTAAACTCCCCAAAAACGTTTCATGCTCTCGCTTGTAGGTTATGGCTGGCGCACGTTTGTTTCAATCGTTCTCCTGGATCTGAGGCGCTCCCGTTTTTACGTCGCCGTCACGTTCGTAACTCGCGATAAAGATGCCGTTCGGCGAGACTTGAGATCGAGTCACCTTGAAGGCTGCCGGGATTGTTCCGTCCTGAAAGAGGCGTTTTCCGGTGCCCAGTGTGATCGGAATTATCATAAGCTCGAGCCCGTCAACAAGATCATTTGCGAACAGCGTCTGGAGCAAATTCGCGCTTCCCATCAGGTGCAGATCCGGGCCGTCTGTTTGTTTTAGTTGCCTGACTTTTTCCGCCAGGTCTCCATTCAGAAACACCGTAGGCTGCCAATCGCTCGAATGACGCGTGTTCGAGGCTACATATTTTGTTGCGGTCATTACGTTCGGCCAGAAGTTCGAATGCGTGGGCCAAAAGGTTTCCCAACCGTCAAAGGTCTTGCGGCCTAACAGCAGATCGACCGGCTTGGCGAGCCGCTCCTGGACCACTGCCCCCGTCAACTCGTCCGCATAGGGGAAAAACCATCCGCCATACTTGAAGCCGTCGCCGTCATTTTCCTCGTTCTGAATGACACCATCAAGCGTCATAAATTCACATGCAATTATTTTTCTCATGACTCTTTTCCTCATGTCGCATCGGCCAGACTATTCGGTCGCTTCCTGCGGGTCCGGGAAGAAAAGAAGTTCGCGTACCTCCCCGGCCACGTCGCAGGCAATGGCGCCCTTCTTAGCCCATGTGAGCGCCTCGTCGATATCCGCGCATTCGAGTATCCAAAATCCGCCCATGTGCTCCTTGGTCTCGGTGTACGGCCCATCGGTCACGAGCACCTTGCCGTCGGTTCGCTTCCGCAGCGTCTTCGCTTTGCCGGCCGGGGAAATACCGCAGGCGAATTTCCTCACGCCGGCAGCAATCATTTCGCGGTTGAGCGCGTGAATTCCTTCCATCATCTCTTCGGTTACGGTCGATGGGTCGAAGTTGTCCGGTAGATAATTAGCAACCAGATACTGTGGCATATGTTTTTCTCCTCGTTTTCTGTGTTATGGCTCGTTTTGATGAGTCGAATCAGCTTCACTCAGGACTCATCCTTCTCTTAAATCAATGAATCAATTATCAACCTCTGCCCTGCTTTCACGATATAGTCGAACGGCTCGACAGGAATTCGACAAATCGTCCTGGAAATTTTTTCAGGCGCGCAATCAGCCGGATTTGTCCCTCTGCGGACACAATCTCACTGCTCAGAAGTTATCGATTTACTGCCGTCACTAAGGCATGAAGACAGGTTCTTTATTTGAACAGTCGAATTTCAAGCAGCGATTCGCAGCTTCGCCGGTCGGATCATGCTCACTCCTAATTTCTGCTGTGCGACCCGGCGAGAGGAGGGAACTGCTGAAACAAAAAGATGTCCAGCGTGCGCCCGCATGGGCCGCAAACTGGACACCGTTTTTACGCACAAATGTTTAGCCGTTAGAACGGCACATCATCATCAGTGAGATCGGTTTGCGGCGGCTCGGGACCGGCATTCGAGTGTGGGGCCGCAGCTCCGCGCGCAGGCGCGCCTCCGGCATCTTCGCCTCGGCCGCCGGCGCTGATGAACTGCATGTCGGTGGCGTTTACTTCCAGTGAATGGCGTTTGTTGCCGTCGCGGTCGGTGTACTCTTCAACGCGCAAACGTCCTTCGATGTAGACCGGCCGTCCGCGCTGTAAGTACTGTGAAGCAGTTTCAGCTTGCCGTCCCCAAAGCGTCACGCGAAACCAGGTCGTAAGATCGTTGTTCTCTCCGGTAGTGCGGTCTTTGCGGCGTTCGTTGGTGGCGAGGCTGAAACTGCACACCGGAGTGCCTTGTGGTGTATATCGCAGCTCAGGATCGCGCCCCAGGTTGCCGACCAAAATGATCTTGTTGAAAGACATAATACGTCTCCGTTTTTGCTACTCCGTTGACGGGAGATGACAGAAGTGAATCGAGCGGGGCGATAGTAGCCGGAGGCAACGAGAGCGTCAAGCGAACGATTATTATCAACGGCCGCGTGCGCATGGCAGGCGCTCTCTCGCAGAATCAATTCAGCAGTGGCTTTATCTTCCTGGCAAAGCCGGCGCTGGCTTCGTCATTGGTCACTAACTCGATTTGATCGGGACTGCTGATTCCCAATCCCAACTGGACGGCGCGAGCGATCTGCTCCTGTTCGAAGATCTTGCCGCGACTGACTTCGGGCGTCGTGCCGTAGTATCTCAGCAACGCGACGCCGACTGCATCGATCGCGATACGATCGGTGCCGGCGAGAATGATTTGCGGATTCACTTGCTGGCCGATATGTGGGCCGCCGTTAACGAAGGCATCAATGCCATCGAGGACAATCAGCGCGGGCTGATAGGCGGAGTTGATTTCCGCGATCATGGTGCGCTGGTTGGGCGAGCCATGTAGTTCGCGCATGTAGTTGTAGCTGTCGCCCGGAACTGTCTTGGCAGCGAGACCGACGGAATTCTTTAAAGACAGAGTGAAGTGGCCGCCGAATTGATGTGTCTTGAGGTTGCACGTCTGGACCACGGCGCCGGCATTCATAACCGGCTTGGGCAGCGCAAAGCCATTCTGCCAATGATGGCCGGCCCTTTTCACGGGGACCCAGTCATTCGCGCTCAGTTCATCGAAGGGCAGGGTTTCGACTTTTGCGTCTTTCGCGAGATGAAAGATGTCCTTGGCCTCCATGACCTCGCGCGTGTTGTGGGCGGCCATGCCGCTGCGATCGCCAATGGTCATCTTGCCGGCGTGAAGCCCCCGCAGTTTGTCGATGATGGCTGAGAGCGTGTCGATGTGGGTGGAACCAGGAAACGTGTGGACGCTGTTGAAGTTTGGTTTGATGAAGATGTCCTTGCCGTCGAAGGAACGCAGGCCCAGGAGATCGATGGCGCGATGTACTCCCGCGGCGCGATCGGTCGTCTTAATAAAAGCCACCCGCGCGGTTGGTTTGTCGAAGACGCCACCAAAGATCGAGGTGGCAAGCTTTGGCGTCAACGCGAGACCGCCGATGGCGGCTGCGCCTCTGAGAAAGTTTCTGCGATCCATCTTGCGCTCCTTCCGGCGGGTAGGCGTCCTGCGCGGCATTATATGGCGATCTGGAGAAAAGGAAAACAGTTATGTTGAAAAAGTAGTGCTCCGTTTGTATGTTGCTAATTTGGGCTTTTGGATGCTATAAGGCGCATCATAAAACCGGATGAGGTGTTGACTTTTGGCGTGGCGCGATTTCATTCCCATCGATAACCTCGCGGCATTTTCCAGGCATTTAATAAGTGACTGTTGTGCCCTATTTGTGTTTTGGGTGGCGACGTCACTTGCTGCTCGACTTTTCCCGGAATACGATTACGTAATTGTAAAGATTGAGATTCTCGGTCTAGTCTTAATTATCGGATGTTTGTTGTATCATCTGGTTAAGGATGTCGCGAAAGGAGGGCCACCAAATGTACCGCATCCAGTCTTACTTACATGATCTCCTAAAACTGTTTCTTCAGTATCTTGCGGTAGGTTTCTGTGCTATTCCGGCGACCGTTGTTTATTTTACCCTGCTCAATACCGCTCACAATTCTGGCCTTGCCATGGCTGGATCGTTAGTCGCGGGATTTGCGCTTGCTTATTTGGCGTGGCGTTGGGTAGACCAAGTTCTCAACCCCAGACAGCACTTACAGCCGAAGGTTATTAGATTTGAACCGATGGTTACTGCTTATGATCCATTGCCGGCCCAGGCAATTAGCGTTGCCGGAACATTAACATTCGCCGTCGTTGTAGTCGCCGGTGGACATGTCGTTGCTGTGAATAAACCTAGCCCACGATCGGTTTGCTTTCCGTCGCAAATCGGTACCGCAACAAGCAATAACATTCTTGTAGGCTAACCATGCCAATAGCTTCGGTCGAGTTCTGTATTTTGTGTGAGACTGTTCGGCCTGAACCCAACGGGAAGGCAAATATTCTTGGGTTTTATGGTGTTTTGCCGACTGCCACCATTGTGCGGCACGATTTTGACAAGCCAATTCCAGCGATTATGTTTTTGGTCGGCTTGACTGGTTCAACGGAGAAAGAATCTCTATTAGGCATTCGTATTATCGCACCCGATAATTACATGGTGGCCGACCTAAATGTCCAAGAGGGGATTGCGATTCCGGCGATGGATGGCCGAAGCCGTGCGCTCGCAGGTATCGGATTTGAGGGTCTTGTGCTCAACCAAGAAGGAACATATACCGTTGAATTCGTCGTTAACAACACGAAAGCCCTTCGAAGTTCTTTTATAGTTCAACGCGCAGCTTCGACCTCATCAACCGAGAAGTAGGTCTCGAATCGTCCCGACCGTGTTAGTGATCGCGATTTCAATCGCCGGAGTTCACCGAACTGTGATTCCGGCAAAGAAAACAGCAGAACCCGTCGCTACTCTCGAAGGCCGCCCGAGCGGTAGGGCGCGCGTCTCCAACGCGCCTGATCGAGGGGTGCAATTGATCCAGACGTTGACGTCTGGCCACTTCTGTGGCGCTTAGCGGCGTCCGCATAACGCTATCTCACTAATTAGAAACAGCTTTCGAAAACTGTTAGACTCGGCGCGTTAAGATGGGTTTTCGATGAGCGCCACGGTTTATCTCGAAACGATTGGGTGTCAGATGAATGTCGCGGACAGCGAGCGCGCTGACGTGCGTCTGCGCGCGGCTGGATTCAATCTCACTCAATCGCCGGAAACCGCGGACGTGGTCATCTTCAATACCTGTTCGGTCAGGGAACGCGCGGCGCACAAGGTGTTCACGCGCATCGGTGAAGTGCGGCGGCGGCGGATTGGTGACGAACCTGTCGTTGGCGTCATGGGTTGCGTCGCGCAATTGGAGGGCCCGTCGATTTTCGATGCCAGCCCTTCAGTGAGCGTGGTCGCCGGAACGCGGGCGACGGATCGCTTGCCTGACTTGATTTCGCGGGCCCTCGAAGGAGAACGCCGGGTCATCGATCTCGACGAACGCGGTGACGGCGAAGTCTGGGATGTGCCGGCGACCGAACGCAGTTCGAAGTACGTAGCGTTCGTCCCCATCATCGAAGGCTGCAACAAGTTCTGCACCTACTGCATCGTTCCTTATTCGCGCGGCCGTGAGAAGAGCCGCACCGCCGATGACATCATTACTGAGGTTCACGAACTGCGGCGGCACGGTTACAAAGAGATTCATCTGATTGGCCAAAACGTCAACAGCTATCGGCCCAAAACAGACATTGGCCTGGAATCATTCAAAGGCGCGACTCCTTTCTGCCGGCTCTTGCGCGCCGTGGCGGCGACGGGGATGGAGCGGATCAAATTCACGACGTCTTTCCCGCGTGACTTTCATCCGGACATTGTGGCGGCGATCGATGAGCACGAGAATCTTTGCAACTGGATTCATCTGCCGGTGCAGTCGGGCAGCGATCGCGTCTTGCGCGCGATGAGACGTGGCCACACCGCGAGTGATTATCTCAAACGGATCGATGCCGTCCGCAAAGCGCGGCGGCCGATGTCGATCACCAGTGATATCATCGTCGGGTTTCCGGGCGAGACTGATGCCGACTTTGCGGCAACCCTGAATTTGGTCGAACAGGTTGGCTACGACGGTCTTTACATCTTCAAATATTCCGAACGCAAAGGGACGCCGGCGGCGAACTTCGTAGACGATGTGAGCAGAGAAGAGAAGTCGGCCCGATTTGAAAAACTGGACAGCGTCCAGAGACAATTTCAGCAGCAGATTTACCAAGGCTATGTGGGCAGGGAATTGAACGTGCTGGTTGAACGCGAGAGTTCAAAGTCCCCCAGCGACATGACCGGACACTCGACGTGTCATAAAGTTGTAAATTTTCCCGGCAGTGACTCGATGCTCGGAAGTATTGTGCGAGTTCGCATTACCCAGGCGAAACAAAACAGTCTCTACGGAGAAGTGGTGCGGGGCTAATGCCACGATCCCCGACGCGTGAATCGTTACTGCTCAATGGAGTATTAATCAACGCCCCTTAACCGTTGACATCGTGTACAATAGGGATTCGTAAAATGGAAATCGAGGTTAAGATTCGCGCGTTGATGATGGATCCGAACAGCGGCACGCCCATCATTATTCTCAAGGATGTAAACAGCGAGACGATGTTGCCGATTTGGGTGGGCGCATACGAAGCAAATGCCATCGCCCTCGAGATTGAAAAGATTGCGCCGCCGCGGCCGATGACTCACGACCTGCTGCGGAATCTGATCGTGGAATTGGGGCTGACCGTCGATCGAGTTGTCGTAACTTCTTTGCGCGACAACACCTTCTATGCAGTGATCGAAATGACCAGCGAGAATGGCGACGCGATGCGCCTCGACTCGCGGCCTTCGGATGCAATCGCGCTGGCCCTGCGCGCTGATTGTCCCATCTTCGTAGATTCCGAAGTCATTCAGGCTTCACGCAATTCAGTCGCGACCGACGAAGACGCTGAATCCGAGGGAGAAGGCAGCGAAGAAGAGTGGCCCGACGTGATCGGCGATGCCAGCGATTTGCCGATGTAGTAGCGCAAGTTGTTAACTTGCGTCTAAACCTGAATTGAATCGTCCAGTGACTCACCGCAAATTAACAATTTGCGCTACCAAATTTGATAATAGCCATCACTAACCAAAAGGGCGGCGTCGGCAAAACGACCACCGCCATCAATCTCGCAGCCGCGTTTGCCCGACGCGGATCAAAGACGCTTCTCCTCGATCTCGACCCGCAGGCCAACAGCTCAATTTCGTTTCTCGATCCGATGACCATTACGCGCTCGGCCTACGAGTTGATGATGGACGGGCAGGGAACTGACGAATCGCCGGTTTACAAATCGCCGATTGAGAATCTCGACATCATTCCGGCGCGCATCAGCCTGGCCAAGCTGGAATCTAAAATGGTCGGAGACTTTGACGCGCCGTTTCGGCTGAAGGATCGAATGGAGCCGCTGCGCAAGCATTACAAGACGATCATTATCGATACGCCGCCGACGCTGGGATTGATTACGGTGAACGCTTTGGTGGCCTCGACGCATGTGCTCATCCCGATTCAATCGTCTTATTTTGCGCTGGAAGGCACTGACGACCTGCTCGAAACGATCGAGAAAGTTAAGGGCAGGCCCAATCCAAAACTGGAACTGCTGGGCGTCGTGGTGACGTTGCACGACAAGCGCACCACCCTGGGCAAAGAAGTTTTTGAGCAGATTCGCCGCGTCTTTGGTCCGAAGCTGTTCGAGACCGTGATTACCAAGAGTGTCCGCCTTGAAGAGTCCCCGGCTTACAAAGAATCGATCTTTACTTTCGCGCCGCAGTCGTCCGGCGCCGTCGAATACGAAAAACTTTGCAACGAGGTACTGAGCCGTGTCTAGAAGAGGCTTGCCCGCAGGCTTAAGCATGCGTCACGACGCGCATTACGTCGACGAATTGACGCAGTCGACCACCACGCACGTCGGCCGGATGTTGCCGATCGATAAACTGGATGCAAATCCGGATCAACCGCGCCGCGAGATCGGCGATCTAACTGAACTCACCGATTCCATCAAAGAGAAGGGCGTGCTCGAGCCTCTGCTGGTCAAGCCCACGCTGGGCGGGCGCTGGTCGATTATCGCCGGCGAACGGCGTTGGCGCGCGGCGACTGCCGCCGGCCTGGTCGAAGTTCCGTGCATCGAGATGGATGTTGATGAGCGTGAGGTCGCTGAGATTGCGCTCATCGAAAACATGCAGCGCAAGGACCTCACGCCGTGGGAAGAAGCTGACGGCCTGCGCTCACTTTGCGAACGCTTCGGCTATACACACGAAGAGGTCGCGCGCAAAGTTGGTAAGAGCCGCAGCACCGTTACTGAGGCTTTATCGATCGCGGCAATTCCGGACGACATCCGGGCCATCTGCCGCGATTCGGAAATCACTTCGAAATCGCTTTTGCTGCAAATAGTTCGGCAGCCGGATGATGAATCGATGCGCGCGATGGCGGAACAGATCGGGACCGAAGGCTTGACCCGAGACGGCGCGCGCAAGGCGCGCAAGGCCTACATCGATCCTACTGGAGCCAGCGAGCCTTACATCTTTCGCTATGAAGCACCGGACAGGGAATTCAAAGTTGAAGTGAAATTCAAGAAGTCGAGTATCTCTGCTGAAGAATTATTCGAAGCGCTTAACGCGGCCGCGCAGAACATCGACGACGCCATCTAGATTTGGAGTGCGCCGGCAGAGCGAAGCGGCGACGGCGCTTTGGATCTCAGGTGCCCGTATTAAGAAACCCCGTTCAATCCAAAGCGGCGTCGCCGCTTCGCTCTGCCGCCGCACTCCAAATTATCCCTTCTTCTTTCTTTCCGCCGCCGTCTTCTTCGCCAGCGACTTACCCCAACGCTCAAGCGCCGGTTGAATCGGTTTGAAGATCTTCGCGCGAATCTTGTGCTGCTTTTCATTCCAGGCCTTCAATTGCTTCTCGACGTACGCGCGCACCGATCCTTCGATCGCACCGCGCTTAACTGAGTGGCGCAGCGTCAGGTAGTAGTGCTGGCCGATTAGAGAGAAGAGCACTGCGACCAGGTTTCCTTTGAATGACAGTCGCGGAATGATGCGTTTGTGAAAGGGCTTGTTCGCCTGGACCAGCGGCGTGAGCGCAATTTCGAACCAGGCTCCCTGGTTTCCCTGGCGCGGGTGATACAAGCCGGGCAGGTCTGTGCCCTTGGCCGCCATACGCGCACGCGGTTCGGTAATCACGTCTACGATGCGAACTCGCTCGACACCCCGCAGATGTTCTCGAGGAATGCTTTCGAGCGCGGTTTCGATATTGAGTATGGTGTTACGAGGCAGTTTCCCCTCGTATTGATTTTCGATTTTGATAGGCATGGATAATGAACTGTGTTTCGCCCTGAACTGTAGGAGACGGCGGATACGAGAGTCAAACGGCGCCGAACGCTTTGACCTTTGCAGCCGGGCCTATGATGCATTCTGCGGCGCGAACCATGATCGTATCGCTGCCGAGCTTTCGCCACCTGCGCACCTGCAAACTTGCCAGGCTACAACTGAGTAGGACTGACTTCGCGGTTGTCGCAAAATTATTGACAACGCGTGAGCGTGAGATTAGTGTCGGTCGCGCGCATCAACCGAATTAGTAAACCTCAAGCTAAAGGAGTCGGCAGATGATAAATAGCGTCATAGACATTTCGCATCACCAGGGACCAAATATTGATTTCGGCAAGGTAAAGGCCGCCGGCATCGTCGGCGTCATACATAAGGCGACAGGGGGAACAGGCTTTAAAGACCCCATGTACGCCGACAACCGGCAGAACGCCCTCGCTGTAGGCCTGCTTTGGGGCGCTTATCATTGGGGCACGGGCGACGCGTCCGGAGCCGATCAGGCGCAATACTTCCTGGACTACGCCCAGCCAGACGGCCAGACGCTTCTGGCTCTGGACTACGAGCCAAATGTCTCGGGGCCAAATCGGCTGGGGCCGGACATGACCCCGCAACTGGCGACCGACTTTGTTAATGCGGTGCAGGCAAGCCAGGGCAGGTTTCCCGTCCTGTACACCGGCATGGCCATGGCGGGACATTTTCCGAATCTGCCCGACTGTCCACTCTGGTGGGCGCGGTACGCACCTCAGCCAGCGGGCATCCCGGACACCTGGCCGACCTGGACACTGTGGCAGTACACAGACGGCGCGCACGGCAACCAACCGCATACCGTCGACGGAATTGGTGCTTGTGATCGAGACCAGTTCAACGGCGACCTTGCTGGATTGCAGAGCCTCTGGGGAGTCGCTTAAGCACAGCCCCGTAAACAAGAGGTGAGAGCCAGGCTTATCTCAGCGCGCCTCCAAGCTTGGCAGAACCTGTGCGTCTGATAATATATATTATGTTGGCTGGTTGGCTGGGGCTTTGCCTCATATATCCCGAAAGCCGGTTACATAAAAGTTATGGGGATCGATCGACTGGTGATCTACCGCAAATCAGGAATCAATCCGTGCAAACAATCGCGCGGCTTAAGCAGTTGTGGCTGGTCGCGTCATTGGAACCGGATGCTCGCAAATTGCCTGATAAGTCTTTACGACGTCGGTGTAATCAATCGCAGGTTTTTTGCCATTGCGCGCTTTAGCATGCAGCACGATGTCATTCATCGACACGATGCCTTCGAGTTCGCCTTCGAGGTTGAGCACTGGCAACCGGCGAATCTTGTGTTCACGCATTGTCTGCAGCGCCTGCTCAACGTCCTCTTCTGGTTCCGCAGCGTAGACGTTTGCATTCATGATTTCTTCGACGGAAATCGCGGACGGAGTGCGGTTTTTCATCGCCGACGCCATGCAGATGTCTCGATCCGTGATCATGCCGACAACTTTGCGACCGTCCTTAATAATTGGCAGTGCTCCGCAGTCGTTCTCCCACATTTCCTTTGCTGCATCTGCCAGACTCTCGGTGATCCAGATGGCTTTCGCATTCGGGGTCATCACTTCTTTAACTTTCATAATTGCCTCCAGGTTACGTAAGGTGCCGGCAGCGGTGAAACCCGAACTGCGTTTGAACTGCCGGGCACACTAATTCGATTAGTCCTGGCATGTTTAATCGCAACCGATGTGCCGTCTTCAAAGTCCTGCGAAGAAGGGGTTCGCATACGCATGTGCGGATGTTTCCTTGCGGAAAGTTGCGCACTCATGAGAGGAAACGCGCTTTTTGATCAGCCGGGACGTTTAAGACGGTGAAGCGGTACTTACGAAAGCCTACAACGTCGCCCCGGCTTTCCCTCAAAAATCTCTTCGATTAGTTCTCTGAAGCATGTGAACTGAAGCATCGCCGCCGAGCGCGAGATGTTAATAGCTATGTGACTGCGTCTTATTGTCTTCGCAAAGAGCGAAGTGCTTTGCACTTCCCTCTTTGCGTAAGAAGTGAGAAGGCCGAGGACTTTCTATAAACATTAGGTGCCTACGGCGCGATTCTGTATCGATTCGCTCGAGCGATGACTTGAGGCAAAGCTATGTCGCTCATTATCACCGCGAGTGGCGTTCGTTTTCGCAAACCATCGCAGCCTTGGCCTCTGTTCAATCGCGGCACTTGCGGCAACATGCACCCAGCCAGACAACGGCCAACAACACGCCGTTAATAACAGCGAGTAGCGCCAGCAACAGTAGCCAGCCTGGACTTCCCAAGCCGAGTAAGATGAGCACGCCGAGCACCAGTGCTGCCGCCCCCAGTCCGAGGATCAGCGCACCTAGTAGATCACACAGTGACGGCTTGCAGCGCCAGAACCAATAGAACCCCACCGCCAGCACGATCAAGACTGCGACAACCACCGCGGCCGCGGCGGTGAGCGTGGGAGTCAGCGCAAAGCCGAGGATCAGCAGCGCCAGCAAAAATGAAAAGAGCAGCTTGAGCGCTCGGCAGAGCGACGACGAGGTGCGGCCTTTCCCATCCGGTGATGGCGCAATATCGTCAGGATTTCCACCGAAACCTTTCACTCGGCCTCGAACCTGGTCCAAATATCGGTTGAAGATTGGATACCAGCGGTTTTCGATGGGAATGGATTGGGCGATCCACATTAGCCAGGAAAGCAGACGCTCTTCCGCCGGCAGCAAGGCTTCCTTCGAACTGATATTGATGGTGAATTGAAACGCTCCGGCTAGCCGGCGCCACGTGTACCAGGGCAATCCTTCGGGGCTGGCCGGCGCGGCTACGGCAAGTCGTCTCTGCTGTGGAGACACGGTAAAGCCATCAGTAATCTGGCGTACGGCGATACTGAAAGCTTCCCCTTTCCGAACCGTGGGCGGCAAATCGATTGTCATGAGGCCGGCGTTTCGGCTCGTACCTTTTGGAATCGGAACGAAGGTCGCGCCCCCGATGGGACATGAGACTGTGTGCGAATCGATCGCCGTCAGGTTATGGCTGTCATACGCAAGGTCCGCGAGCGTGATAATTTCGGTCGCGCCCACCGCCGGCAGATACAACGAGGCGGACGCACCCGCTGGTGTGTCCCCCCACAGAATCATTAACTCATCGGGTTGTTCGGCGAACGAATGCGTGGACCGGATTTCAAAGGGATGCGGAATTCGTCGCGAGGCATCAACTCCCGGATTCGGACCATGCAGCCAGGCGATGTTGCGCTGGGCAATCTTGTCTGACGTGGCTGAAGTCGCGCCGGGCGGAATGGGAGTGTCATCGAACCTGATTTCCGCAATTAAGCACTGGTGCGGCGCACGAGTGATGACCTCGTTCAGGGTTTTAAGCTGACCGCCGGCGAACTCAGCGTTCCAGGGCCCGTCGAAATTTCCCGCCGGCGGCGTCAGCGGCAGGAACTGATTGGACTGGTTGATATCAAGCCAACAGCCGAAATAGGAATCGAGTTCAACGCCGGGAGTGGTGATGCTGATGTTCTGCACATTCGGCGGATCCTGTTGCAGATCCATATTCGCCGGACTGGTGCGGTTGATACGCGGGCTGGCAAAACATGGGATCGTAACGTATTCCGGATTCCCGTTTTGATCGTTTTGTACTCCCAGCCGTGGAATCTTGTGGCCGGCGGGCATATTGTCGGCTCCGACGCGATAAGTGGTGTTCTCATTAAAATCGGACACAGTCGACTGGGCCTGAAAGAGCCGGAAGAAGACCCTGACGTTGGGAACCATGACAGCGCCATTGGCAATCATGCGGACACGCGCCAGGGCAAAATTGAACGTGGTTCCGTCCTGCAGGAACTCCAGCGCCGATCCCTCTTCATCCTGAGACAACCCGTCGAAGCTGTCGCCCCCCAAACCAGTGCCCGGCGTGTTCAAGTTGTGAATTACGTCGGCAATAAAACCTGGCGCGTCGGCCGCGTTCAGCGGCCCGGCTCCGAATCGAGAATTACCGCTGGTAACTTTGAAGAACCGCAGGTCGAAGCTTAACCAGAATGGTTGATTCGGATCAGCCAAATTAACATTCTGGAAATAAGGATCTTCGCCCGTCGTCAGTTCGAGCACCGCCGACGCCGTGCGAGTGGCATTGCCGGCGGTGAGACTGGCGTTGAGCGTCACAAATGCGAATTTCTCAGGCGGTAAGGCAGTGAAGCCGCCGTCTCCGTTAAAGGAAATCGTGAAGGGGTAAAGAAACCTTTGCGGATCCTGCGTCAGGGTTGGATCGATCGGCACGACCGGCGGTGCGAGCACGTCTACCGACAGCATGTTATTGATCGCCGTAATTTGCGTGGCATTCAACGTCGGATTCAAAGCGGCATCGACCGTTGCAGTGACCGTCGGCAATAGACTTGGCGCATTAAGATCTCCAGCGCTGTTCAGTCCCAACTGGCTCTTGGTGAAGCCGTCAACCGCCACCCAATAAGCAGGAGTAAACGACGAAGTCCCCGGCAGCCCGACCTCGACCTCGTCCTGTCCAAACGTGCTTTTGTCGATGATGAGCGAAAGGCTGGGCGGTTTGAGCCGGGCTCCCCAAATCTCCTCGAAGCTTCCGCCTCGCCGGTCGGTCCAGCAGGCGAAGAAGTTGCCGTTATAACCGGTCAAGCCTATGTAATCACCATACTGGTTCGGGTTCGAAGCTGCGGCAGTTTCATCGGTCTGCGAAGTAGTAACCCTTTGCGCGTCAGACCATGTCGCCCCACGGTCTGAAGACGTCTGCATCCAAAGGTCAGTCATAACTCGGCCGGCATCGTTGACGGTGTCGTAATAGACCACCATCAGCAGACCGGTAACATTGTCGACCGCGAGGCGCGGAAAAAACTGATCGTTGAGAGAAGCCTGATCATTTATTTTCTTTGGTGGGTCCCAGGTTGTTCCTCCGTCCGGGGATCGAGAAAACCAGATTCTGACTTTGCAGGCAGAAGCGACATTGCCATGAGGTTCGGTGGCGTCCGAGTTACAGCCGGCGCCGCCGGCGAGATCCATCCAAACAGCGTAAACGAAGTTCTCTGTTGCCGTGCGATAAGCGCCGCCTGAGATGTAAAGCAATGCGCCGGTCGAGGCGCCCGCCGATCGGACATCCATGGCGGGGAATCCGATTAGAAATGAAGCAAAAGTGTTGGCAATTTGGACTGCCGCTGCGAATGTCTGGCCACCGTCGGTCGACTTAGCTACGTTCAGGGTCTTTTCTGTCGTGCTGGGCCAGAACGCAAAGACGTCTCCAAAGGCGTTGGTCTTGATGTCTCCGCCATCGGAACCGCCGGTTGTCTCGGCCCCGCTGACCTGGACCGGAGCCTGCCACGTCCCGGCCGGGCCCAGCCGGCGCGCGACGTAAGTGTCGCCTGTGGCGGTGGCCCACCAGAGAGCGTAAAGGTTATCTCGATACGGAGAAGATGCGCTGTGATCAACCCACAGGTTTGGCTTGTCTGTGGTCGTCTGGGCGCCTGAGATCTGGGCATCGAAGGTCCAGGTTTGTCCGCCGTCTGTTGACTGAAAGCAGTTAACGGTGAGCGAGGCAAATCCTGGCGTGACCACGATGGTCAAAGCCCACGCCGTACCGTCCGACGTCCAATCGACCGCGGGATCACTTTGGAACCATTCTCCCGCTACCGCGGGAAGCGACGCTTGTGACCATGAGCCGCCGCCATCGTTGGAATAGAATTGGGCCTGAACCGAACCGCTGTTGTTATTTGAAGCGCCGATAATCTGACTGGGGTTGTTAGGGTTGATGCGCACATCGGACTCGGTACGAGCTGACGTCTGCGCACCAGAAAGTCTGACGTTATTGGCCATGTTCCCCTCCAGTCTCTTTTTGCTGCAGTGGAACGCGCCCTGATGGTTTAGCCACCGGCAGGTCCTGATGGTCCATCATCCACTCGAGGGCCTCTTTCAAAAGCAGCGGGTATCCGCCACTCGGAGGGGTGTAATTGGCATCCGGATGGCTTTTGCGCCAATAGACTCTGAGCCAGGGAGGCAGCCGATGCTTGTCGTTAACTTCCTCCGGATCGAGCATGCTAAAGTCCTGATTCTCCATAATCAGTTGCTCGAGGGCACTCCCCGGAATTACCTTCGCGTCGCGAAGTTGTTCTTCCAACGACGGCCATTGCGGTTTGAAGTCAGCCATAAAAACACCTCCAGTTTATTTTTCGAGGATGGGACAGAGACCAACGCAAGCTTCCACGAGATCGTGCTGAAACCTTGCGCCTAAACATCAGGACTCCATGGTGGCCCACAACGAGCCTTTCAATTAGATCGACTGAAGCGTCGAGGGTCTTTCGGTGGCGACTGCACAGAACTCCAGGTTCTGCTTTTAAGGATGAGTGCGAGGGCCCATCGCGAGTAACTACGAAACGCGCAGATGCTACAATCGGTGAAACCTGGTGTCAAGAAAAAAGTTGCAAGCGTAATTAAGCGTACTAAACGTCTTAAGGATTGCAAGCAACTGCGCGACTGACGATTGCAAAGTGGTGGGTCGGTATGTGAAGTATTCCGGAGATAAGTCACGCCCTTCGGGCAGCTCTGAAATCCACTCTGGGCCTGACCCTATGAGGCCGGCTCGAACAATTCGATTGGATTGCCGTCGGGATCCTCGATCTGGATTTGGCTCCCAGCAGGACCAGTCTCTATTTCATTTCGAAAGCGCACTCCGGATTCTTTCAGTGTGTTCACCGCCGCCGCCAGATCGGCAACTTTGAGCACGACTCGATTCCATCCTCCGGGTTCCTGTTGACCTCCGTCAGGCAGAGGCCGGGACCCCGAACTGCGGGGACCGCTGAGGAAAACGTTAAGCCCGCTCATTGAGACGCTGGCAAACATCGAACCTGCCTGATGCACCAGCTTGAACCCCAGATGCTGGGTGTAGAATTCGATCGAACGTTCCACGTCCTTTACTTGATACCGGAGACCCCAAATTTCAAACATAGTTTTCGCTCCTTTTAGAATTCAGATCGATGCCTCCTGGGTTTTGATTTGGGGCTTGCCTTTGTCGAAGGCGGTTTAAGGCGTGATGCTCATACATCCGCCGAGTTTAGCTATCGGATCTCTTCAACGAGTCACGATATCTTCTCTTTTTCTGCCACGTCAATGATTGGATTCGCGCGGTATTGTCTACTGCGCCGCGGATTGCAATTGCTGAGTGTCTCAGGCAATTGCAGCGTGAGCCGCGCCGGACTTCAAACTCGACCGGACTGCGTAGTGAAAAATCGCGAGCGCGAAGCCCACGACCGCTGCGATATCCAGCCAGTTTGGCAAAATGTTGCTGGCGCCATTTCCATAGCGCCCGAGGTATCCGATTAGAACTTGTCCCGCTAACCAGGGCGCAATCCAGAAGCTGTTTCTAAAAGTTGAGAGCGAGCCTGTCTTCCTCCGCAGCGCTCCCAGTACAAACAGCGCGAGACCGAAACAAATAGCGCACGCCAGCTTCCAGGTCGTATCGAATCCACCCCAGTAGATAATCAGGTTCGCTGAGCAGAAAGCAGCCGGCAGAAGGATCGCCGGCATTGGAACTCGATATGTCCGCGAACGCTCGCGGTCGACTTTGTGAAGGGCTGCGAGTGAGACCGGCGCGAACGCATACATGATGGCTGTGGCGGCCGTGATGACATTTACCAGCGCCGCCCAACTCTTGAATGGGCCAAAAGCCAGCAGGCCAATGACCGTTGACAGCAGGATCGATCCTACGGGCACTCCCCTTTTGTTTGTGTGAGTCAAAGCCGACGGCAATTCACGTTCTTCGCCTAATGCGTAAGAGAGCCGCGCGCTGCTCGCCAAATAGACGATGCCGGTGCCGGCCGGTGAAACTACGGCATCGATGAGGATCACCTTTGCCAGCCACCCAGCGCCCACCGCAATTGCAACCGTGTACCACGCGCCATAGTCGGAGGGATCGGTTCCCAGCGGTTGCTTCCAACCATCGACCAGATGCTGCGGATTAAGGCCTCCGATCATCGCCACCTGCAGCAGCGAGTACAGCAACGCGCCGATGGCCATCGCTGTCAGAATGGCGCGGGAGACATCGCGCTTCGGATTGCGAGCTTCGCCGGCGAGTTGCACAGCTTGCTCGAAACCCTGTAGAGCAAACACGACTCCGCCCGTAAGCGCGGCAAAAACGCCGTGAAATCCGAACGGCATGAATCCGCCGCCGGCATGAAAGTTCGACGTATTGAATTGAAGCTTTGCCACTACGACGATGGCGAGAATCGGCACGATCGTTTTCCAGATCACAATAACGACGTTGCTATCCGATAAGAATTTCGCGCCGGCGAGATTCATGGTCGTGAACATCAACATCAAGACGACGGCGATGACCAGGCCGGTGCCATTCAACAAGCCAGCCGAGTTCCCTTCCTTGACGATCATGTTGAAGTGTTGATGGAACCAGCCCACGCTGTTCACATAAGTGATCACCGCGAGCACTTCGATCGGAGCGATGAACACTGCCTGCAGCCACGCCGCCCATCCCGCGGTGAAACCGGCAATTGGGCCGTGCGAATAATACGGAAACCGCGCGGCGCCTCCGGCCACCGGATAGGTTGCGCCGAGCTCAGCGTAAGTGATGGCCAGGAGCGACAGCATGCAGGCGGCAAGCAGCCATGAGAGGATCGATGCCGGACCCGCAACTTTTGCCGCGTTCAAGGCGCCCAGGAGCCAGCCGGAGCCGATAATCGATCCCAGCGACAAGAACATCAGCCCATAAAAGCCGACCGTGCGGCGTAATCCTGCCGACGATTCCTCACGCGCTTCGATCGCGTCGAGAACCAGTGCTGCTTCGATTGCTTCTGCCATGTGTCGATCCCCCTGAACGTTTGCTGAATTTTTCGGCGCTTTTGCCTGCTGAGCGGAAGCTATGCGACCTGTTATCTACGGTCTATAAAAAGGTTCGTTGTCTTGCTGGAAAGGTTCGAGTAGATTTGTGACGAACCTTTTCAGGAAGCGCGGAGGCCGCAAAACGCTTCAGACAATTTGGCCAGGTGAAGCGCTGGAACATCGATTTGGCTGTGAACGAAACTGAAATCCTCGACAACCTCGGCACTGAGGCCTGCTCGTATCAGTTCGGCCGTTTTTGCCTGCGCGTCGGCGAGGACGGAAAGGTTTCGTTGTTATCGGATGGACACGCCATCGGCCTGACTACCGGCGAGTTGACCATTCTGCGTGTGCTTCTCGAAAATCGCGGGCAGTTTGTTAAGACCCGGGTGCTCTTAGATTGCGTCACTCAATCGCCGCGCGCGTCAGAGAACGTTGTCCACGGCGCGGTGCGTGAACTGAGACGCACACTCCATGACGCGGAACTGATTAAGACTGAGAGAACGAAAGGCTATTGCTTCACCGGCGCGGTGAAACTTTCTGCGGGCGCATCATTCGATGCCGCAACCGTGCCCGAGCCAGTGAGCGCCACAAAAGAAGATGAAGCAATCTCAACTCCGAAGATTGAAACGGGAGCATCTCAGGAACGCCGCGATCCGTTCGTAATTGTGGCGTTGCTGGTCAGCGTGGCCGTTCTGCTCCTGCCATTCGGTTTGGCTTTCGCAGGCGGCAGTTGGCGCAATGTCACGAAGCAGATCGGCTTTATCCAGGCGTTGATGATCCTGGTCGCCATTGTTTACGACTTCTTCCTTAGCAATACGTCTCGCGCGAAGTCCCCCGATACGGAAACCGACCGCGCGTTGCTGGCCGTGCAACAGCTGCGGCGCTCATGGCGACTGCTCCTGGGTTCGTGGTGTCTACTTTATGTGACCTTGCTGCTCTCGCAGGGGCTCACTTCGTCCGGTGGTAACACAACTTCTCTGTGGCAGGCTCTGCAGATCATAACGACGCTGCTTAATAATGCGAGCGCGCTGATGTTCGTGCTCTGTTATCTGGTGCTCAATCGGCCGACGGTCATGCGCGTGGCGGGACGAGATATCGACGACCTGCCTTTGGGGCGTGGACTGATCCTGGTCGCCGCGTTGGGAGTGTTGGAAGCGGGGCTGATCATTTCTTTTCAAATGGCTGGGCATCCTGATTATGCCGCCGAAGTTTTGTTCGGTGCGGATTTGTTGAGCGGCATCGGCGGCGGCATTGCCATGGCGTTGTTTATCAGCCGCCTGGACAGTCGTTTATTGAGCACCAGCCGGCTGTTGCCGATCATCCCGATCGTGCTCTATTTCTATGTGGTGATTCAGCCGTTCTATCCGTTGCTGAACTGGACATTTCCGTTTGGGCGTCCCGCGCCGGAACACTTCGATCTATGGATCATGCAGCTGGCCTTTGTGCTGAAGAGTGTAATGTACATCTATGTGACCGAACTCTTTAAATCGCAGCGATTTCTTTTCTATATGATCTTTGCGCGACGCGCGTATCAGGACGTGGACAACGAATGGAGTGGCTTTAAGAAGAGCGGCTGACGACCGCAGAACACTCTTCAGGTGAGACGGAAATCCGCAGAGACGCACAGGAAAATTGAAGATTAGACAGTTTCGGGACGCACCCTTCCTTGACACTCATCAAAACGGACTGCTATCGTACGCGGTCTTTCAGTTTTCCGGTTTATTCTTTCCTTCAGCACTGAATAATCCGTATTTTCGGAGGAGTCGCATTGAGTAATAATCATCGTGGAGTTCTGTTTACGTCTGAGTCGGTGACCGAGGGTCACCCGGACAAAATTGCCGATCAAATCTCGGATGCTGTCTTAGACGCTACGCTGAGCGAGGATCCTACTTCGCGCGTAGCCTGCGAAACTTTGTTGACGACCGGCCTCGTCATTGTCGCCGGCGAAATCACCACCAACGCCAAAATCGACTATGCGCATGTCGCCCGCGAGACCATTCGCGAAATCGGTTACGACCGCGCGAAGTACGGCTTCGACTGCGACACGTGCGCAGTGATGTCGGCGATTCATGCGCAGTCGCCCGACATCGCCATGGGAGTGGATCCCGGTGGCGCCGGCGATCAGGGATTGATGTTCGGCTTTGCATGTAATGAAACGCCTGAGTTGATGCCGCTGCCAATCCAGTTGGCCCATCAACTGGCCTTGCGGCTCTCCGAAGTTCGCAAGAGTGGTCAGCTTCCCTATCTGAGACCTGACGGCAAGTCCCAGGTGACGGTTGAATATCGTGACGGCCGTCCTTTCCGCGTCGATGCCGTGGTCATCTCGTCACAGCACGCTCCGGAAGTTGGCAACGAACAGCTTCGTTCCGAGATTCGCGAACACGTTATCCAGAGCACCGTGCCCGGCGATTTAATGGATGACAACACCAAGTATCACATCAATCCCACCGGACGTTTCGTCACCGGTGGGCCACAGGGTGACTCAGGTCTGACCGGCCGCAAGATCATCGTGGACACTTATGGCGGTTATGCGCCGCACGGTGGTGGAGCTTTTTCGGGCAAGGATCCGACGAAGGTCGATCGCTCAGCCGCATACATGGCGCGCTATATCGCGAAGAACATTGTCGCTGCCGGTCTGGCGGACAAATGCGAAGTGCAATTGGCGTATGCGATTGGTGTGGCCGAGCCGGTTTCAGTTTATGTCGACACGCGCGGCTCTGGCCGAATCAGCGAAGCTCAGATTTCGGATCTCGTGCGCCAGCATTTCCCGCTGACTCCGAAGGAGATCATTTCTGAACTCGACCTGCGCCGTCCGGTGTACAAAGCCACCGCCGCCTATGGTCACTTTGGCCGCACCGGCGACGGCTTTACCTGGGAACGTACCGACAAAGCCGAAGCCCTGCGCGCCGCCGCTGGTGTGTAACAAACTAGCCACAAAGACACAGAGGCACGAAGGATAAAACCATTTGCGCTTTTACTTCGTGTCCTCGTGACTTTGTGGTGAATCTATTTTCAAGAGGAAATCAATTAAATGAGTACCGCAATGCCTGCAATTGAACATGACATAAAAGATATCTCGCTGGCGCCTCAAGGTAAGATGCGCATCGACTGGGCTGAACGCGAAATGCCTGTGCTGCGTCTGATCCGCGAGCGCTTTGGCAACGAAAAACCTTTACAGGGAATCCGCCTCGTCGCCTGCGCGCACATCACCACTGAGACCGCAAACCTCGCGCGCGCCCTGCAAGCCGGCGGCGCCGAGGCTCTGCTCATCGCCTCCAATCCCCTTTCGACTCAGGACGACGTGGCTGCGTGTCTGGTCGCCGATTACGGCATGCCGGTCTTTGCCATCAAAGGCGAATCAACCGACACCTATCGGCGTCACGTGCAGACTGCGCTCGATTTTGCGCCGGACATCATCATCGACGACGGTTCCGACGTAGTCGCCACGATGATCAAAGAAAAGCCCGATCTCAAAAACAAGATCATCGGCACGACTGAAGAAACCACTACCGGCATCGTCCGACTGGAAGCGATGGCCACCGCCGGCGTGTTGACCTTCCCCTCAATCGCCGTCAACAACGCGCAGACGAAACACTTCTTCGACAATCGTTACGGCACTGGCCAATCGACGCTTGACGGAGTTATCCGCGCCACCAACATTCTTTTGGCGGGACGCAACCTGGTCGTCGTCGGCTACGGTTGGTGCGGCAAGGGTGTCGCGCTACGCGCACGCGGCATGGGCGCCAATGTAATTGTCACTGAAATCGATCCGATCAAGGCCGTCGAAGCGGTGATGGACGGCTTCCGAGTCATGCCGATTTCCGCTGCTGCTTCAGTCGGCGACATCTTTATCACCGTCACCGGCAATCGTCACGTCATCGATCGCGAACACTTCGCGAAGATGAAAGACGGCGCCATCGTCGCGAACAGCGGTCACTTCGATCTCGAATTGAACCTGGTGGCGTTGCGCGAGCTTTCCAGCGACCCAACCGACATTCGTCCCTTCGTTCAGGAATACAAGAAGAAGGACGGCAACCGCGTCATCGTCCTCGGCGAGGGCCGCTTGATCAATCTCGCGGCTGCCGAAGGCCATCCGGCCAGCGTGATGGACATGAGCTTCGCGAACCAAGCGTTGTCGGTTGAATATCTGGTGAAGAACAAGGGCCAGCTCGATCCCGGGGTGCACCTCCTGCCACCGGAAGTCGATCAGGAAATTGCCGGCCTTAAGCTCAAGGCTTTGGGAATTTCGATCGATACGCTGACCCCGGAGATGGTCGAATACATGACGAGCTGGGAGACCGGAACCTAGGGAAAAGAATTATTTGACATTTATCATTTAATATTTGTCATTTGGTCATGTGATTGAAAAGAGCCGCGGAGAATTCCCTTCTCCGCGGCTCTTTGGTTTTGCTTGCGATCCCCGGCGGCTTATCACCGCATATGGTAGACAGGCTTTGCCGGCCGACGGGTTGAACGCTTCGAGGCTTCGCCTACTCTTCACGAAGGTCCCAAGCTAACAGCTTGCGTTACCTCAGTGACCAATCATCCCCGGCAGATACAAAGCGCCCTTGCCGGTGTCGGCGGCGAAGACTTCCACCGACGCCTGTAGCAAAGGAATCGTCGATCCACCCTCCATTGGGTCCACGTGGACCGAAGCCCGTATGCGCGCGCGCGCCCCGTTCGGAAAGTTCGTGGTCGGAAAGTCGAACTGTCCGGTCTGACCAAGATTGAGGGGAATCGTGCTCTCGCTGATTTGCTGTCCGTCGCCGCCGTAGAAACGCAACGTCGCGCGACAAGGTCCCGGCGGAAAACCATCCGGCACACCCACGAACGCCACGCTAACTCGCGCCGTCTGGCCCTTGATGATATTGAACAGACCAAAGTTGAAATCGCCCGGCGGTTCAGGTTGCGGGTTGAAACCGCGAGTTGAGCCGGGATTGATTAGCGAAGACTGTCCGGTCGTCGCGTCCAGAATCTCAACCGTGGGAATGATATCCGGCAGATTGCCGTCGGCATCCGGCTGCACGGTAACCGTGGCGCGCGCGCAGGCGCGTCCGTCTATCATGAAGCTGCCTGGCGTGAACAGAAGTGAGCCGCCTCGATCGGGAACCAGGTTGATGTCATTCCGCGAAACGATGTTCCCGTCGCAGTCGGAAAAGCTAAGCGAGACATTGAACGAGCAACTGGCGCCAGGTGCGCATGGTCCGGGTGGAAAGCAGCGGTCGCCCGGCGTGCATGGTCCGGGTGGAAAAATGTTTTGGTAGAAAACGTTGAGCCGGGCCTGCTGCCCGCGCGCAACTCCCATGGTGGCAAAGTCATACTTGTGCGTGACGATATAGCCAATGTCGATTTGGGCGGTGGCGGTCTGTGTGGCGCCGAAAGCCAACAGCAACAGACTGAGGATTACGGCTGAGCGCCAGGAACTGAGAACTGATTTCATTTTAGTTTCCTTTCTTCTTGATCGATTGTTTGCGGTGTGGGTGTCAGGCGATCAGGTCACGCCTGTATGCCGCTGTCAGCGCCACAAACCGCTTCGTTACTTTCGCGACAATACCGACGGCGAGATATTCCCGGCAGACATGAATATGCTGTTTCTTTAGAGGGTGAGAGAGGTGCGCGGGGTTCTTATACTCTGGTGCCCTTCACTCCAGGGTCAGAATGAGCGAGTAAGGAAGCTTTCAGATTTCGGAGCCCACGACTTCTCCGGTTTATTTTCGTTCGCTGTAAACCGGATCTAAGGTGCGGGTGGTGTGATCGGTGACACTCGAGACTGGCTCGGACATTAATTCCGATTGCGACCCGAGCTCTTTGGTAATGTGAGGCCGCAAGGATGGACTGTCAGACGTCTCCACGGTTTTCCGCTTTCGTCTAAACAGCCGTGAGACCAGGATTCCTTCAATCCCAATCATCAGGAGAAAGCTGAGGAGCGCGAAGCCGAGCAACTGTCCATTTTCTAACCGCAAGACTGCTTTCATCACGCCCAACAGAATGCTGATGGCGACGAGGCCGGTCACAAACAGACCTGCCATCGCCGACATGATGAAAGAGTCGTATCTGATCTCTGTCGTCTGTGCCAGCGTATCTGTCCGTTCACTGCTTACCTTCGCACCGCAGTGATTGCAATACGTCAGGTTTGTCGCGACCGCGACGCCGCAAGATGAGCAATACATTCGTTTACCTCCTGAAGCGCTTACGATGAAGGAACGCGACAAGTTCAGCGCGAGCTGAGCGAATGCAAAGTTTCAAGACTTTATCTAGCCCAGGCGCTTACGCCTGGGTGACGATGAATCCAGCCAGTCAAAAGCCTCCTTAAGGAGGCTTATTATCAATTGAATTAAATCTACTCCCAGCCGTGAACGGCTGGGCTAGGGAAAATCGATCCCGCTCACCAACTTCACGTCCGCACCCGCGAGATGAAATACAAACCACCGCAGGCGAACATCACGGTTGGCGTCCAGGCAGCAGCAGTCGATGGCAGCAGTGCATGCTCTCCCAATTGTTGGAAGCCGCTCGAGATTAACCAGAACGCGAGGCTGACAACTACCGCCGAACACAACGCAATGACTGTGCTCTTGCGTCCGAATTCAATCGCCAGCGGCATTCCAATCAAAGCCATCACCAAAACCGTAAATGGAGATGCGTACTTGTGTTCCAGCGCCACGCTCAAGGCCGCCGTCTCCGCCCCGCGAACCTTCAGCGCAGACACGTACTTCCGCAGTCCTACGCTATCCAATTGCGAAGGCCGATCGACCGTCGGCTTGAACGCCGATGCTGAATCGACACCGGTGAGTTGCAACGCGTCGGCGGCCTGATGCGCCACTGTGGGCTGCGTTAGATCGATCCATTGCGCTTTGGCGATCTCGAACTTGTTATCCCCAACCCACTTTCCTTCTTCACCATTGATGACGCGGGTGAGTTCGACTTGCTGACCGTCAAACTCGTAAATCGAAGGCTTAACCAACGCTTGCCGGCGATCGTCGAAATCGTACGCATAAATGCGCGAGCCGTCGGCGCTCACCAGCCAGCGGCGGTCGCCGTTCGAACTCAGTTGGGCAATGTTGCCGCGAATGCGCGCGCGCAAAGCATCCTGGCGAACATTTGATTGCGGCATGATTCGTTCCTGGATGAACCATGAACCGGCCGCCACGATCATGGCGAAAGCAAATCCCGGCACCATCAAGCGATAGACGCTTTGCCCGCTGGACCACCAGGCGACGGCCTCTTTGCGTTTGGCGATGAGCGCGTAGGTCATCAAGGCGGCCACCAGAACACTACCGGGGAACAGCTCGACGCTAATCAATGGCAGCAGATAGAAAAGATATTCCGCGACCATCCTGGTGGTGGCGCGATTCGCAGAAATGAATTTCCAAAGCTCGAAAGTGGTAAAGACGTCGAATATCAAGACCAGCGCGATGAAGCCGAAACCGAAACTCAAAGCCATCGTACGCACGACGCCGATATCAAGCAGCGTCGGGAAATTAAAAATAGAAGGTCGGAACTTGAATCGGTTCTTCGACGGCGCGCGCTGCTGCATTGCCGCGGTCACGGGTTTGGTCGATCTGTGCCGCCGAAATGAGAAATTGAAATGGCGGTCACCCGATAACAGAATAACGACTCCAACCAAAAGGATTGAGGCCGTCGCCAGCCAGCCACCGATAATCGGCGAGATGGTGCCCGCGCGTGCTGCCTGATCGCCCGCCAGTGTGAGCAGGTAATACGCAATGAGAATTACGAGCGACAACAACACGCCGAAGCCTCGGCTGCCACGCCGAATCCGGAGCGCCAGCGCCGATCCAAAAAAAGCGAACATGAGAGGCGCCAGGGAAAAGCCGAGCCGCTTATGAAAGATGATTGACGCTTCCCGATGCTCAGTTCCCGTGCTGTTGGCCACGAATTTACGGAGTTCCGTAAACGTCATCTCATCGGGATTAGCATCGCCTTTTTGCAATTTGGCGATCAGATCGGCGCGTCCGGTGGGAAACGTGTAGCGAACCGTCTCCAGGCGATCGACCGAGTACGACTGATCCTTCGCGCCGGGGCCCGGGATCTTTGTTCGCATGGCGTCCTGCAGGACCAGTTCAGATTTCTCGGAAGATGAATCGATGCGGCCGGACCGCGCGGTCATCAGTTCAGTCGAACCGTCGGGCTTCTGGGTCTGAATAAAAACGCGGCCCCATTGCCCGTGTTCCTTATCGCCGTCGCGGACGTACATCACGTAACCCGGGAAATCATTGGTGAAGGTGCGCGGCTCGACTGGCGAATCCAACTTGTATAAAGCGCTGCGCAGAGCGACGGCGCGCAACTGTTGTTGTGAACGAGGCGCTTCGACCAGATTGAGATAACCTGCCGCCGCGGTCGCAGCCAATCCAACCATCAGCGCCGGCCAGAGCGTGCGCCAGGTGCTGATGCCGGCGGCGCGCATCGCGATCAGCTCGCTGTCGCTGCTCATGCGACCCAGACCGATGATAGTGCCGCACAGGACCGCCATCGGAATGGTGAAAACCAGCACGGTCGGCAAAAGCGCGAGCGCGAGCCCATAGACAAATTCCGCCGGCATTACGCCGCGAAAGATGGTCTCGAGGTAACGGCCGGTTTGCTGGACGAACAGGATTGCCGTGAGCAGGATGAGCGCGGCGATCCCATAAGGGAAAATCGTCTTCGCAACATAACGCTCGATTAGTCTTCGGCTGGCCATGTCTTGATCTTACCTCATAGAGGCGATCAGCGAGCGCGGCCGGCGGTCGATCGCGCGCGTGATCAATCGATGAGTCAGGTCGCCAATTTCAACATACTGCCGGTCGGTCAGCTGATATTGTGCGGCGAAGTTAAGAGGTGATAGTTGATGTGTCGCTTGAATAGTCTTGATGATGTCGGGTCTCAACGTCGAGATTCCGCCGCGTTCGCAGTTATCGCAAAGTGGTCTGAGTTCAATATCCAGCGAAATCGTCGTAGCCGTTTCCAGCGCCAGTCCGCACGCCCCGCATGCACTGAGATCGGGAAATAACCCGGCAAGCCGCAAAAGCCAAATCTCAAAGTATCGCGTTAAGGGACGCTCACTTCCTTTGTGCTCGGCCAGCGCGTCCACGCACGCATTCAACATGCGAAACAGACGCTCATCTGTTTCGTGAGGTGGCGCAAATTCGGCGACCATCTCGCCCATGTAGGCCAGCACCTCAGAGCTTTCAATACTTGCCGAGAGATCGAAATGCGACTTGAGAATTTCGGCGGCAGAGATGATGACCAGATCGCGATTCTCCCGCTCGTAGAATGAAAGCTGGATGAGCGTGAAAGGTTCGAGTGCGGCTCCAAACCGGCTCTTCATGCGTCGCGCGCCTTTGGCCACAGCTCGCACTAAGCCGGAACTGCGTGTCAGGCAGATGACGATGCGGTCAGATTCGGCAAGATTGTAACTGCGGAGGACGATGGCGTCGGTGGTGACTAAACGCATTAGGCCTTCACGTGATGCATCAGGGTTAGCGCAGCGGGAGAAAATACAGAATCCAGCCGAGGACAAAGGCAATGACCAGGAATTCGGCAAAGACCTTCAACCCATAAACAATGCGCTGCCGTTCAGTTCCCTTGGCGACCACGCCAAAGACCACCCCGGTAAGCGAAGCGAAGAAAGCCATCCAGAAAACGTGTGTCATTGCTTCCTCCCGGCGGCGATATCAAACGCGTCCAGCATCGCCAGATAATTCAAAAGACCGGCGCAGAGGAGAAAGGTGTTGCCGTATTCATAGGTAACGCGTTGGGCCTGCTCCGTAAAGCCGGTATTGGTCAACAAGCATCCGATGTACAGCAGGCCCGAGCCGAAATTCGCACTCATCGGCAGCAGTTGCAGCAGCGCTCCCAGGCCCTGGTCGTTAGGTCCAATCCGAAAGAGATGGCCGCCGATCAGCATGCCTACGATGAACATCACCCAAACGGCGCCGCCAAGCAGGAGCGCGCGCGCCCATTTGCCCTGAAGCAGGTGGCCCAAGCCAGGAATAGCCCAGGCTGCTACGCCAATCAACCAGGCACGGCCGGGCGCCTTGGCCACCGGTCTGTTTATTTCCTTCGCTACCAAATCATTCCCCTTACTAAAGTAAATTCTAAGCTGATGTTTTTCTTAAAGCGAGCGCTCGCCGTTGTCAGACTCGATTAAGTGTCGGCTCTACCACTGCTGAAAATCTAATAAAGGAGAAACTCCGCGCGTAACCGATTGAAATCAGTCAGCGGCTGAGACCATGAGGTTTCGATATCCTCGAGGCGCTCTTTGGCCTCAATTGCCTTTCTCACTTTATCTGTTCCGGCGATCAGATCGAAAGGATTCCGGTCGTACTCGTATTCATACGGCGGATCCTTCCAGCGAAAGTCGTCGGGGTACATATCGTATGCCGTCTTGACCACTGCGATGCCGCTGATGGCCGGCTTGAACTTCTCTCGATCGGTGACGTGAATCTGGACACCGCCACAGGCTTTGCCGCCATGCTTTTGAAACGTCGGCAGAAAGACGCACGAACGAAAATATACGCCGGGAAGGTTTAGATTGAGCAGCTGTCTAGCATATTGGTCAGCATCGATGTACGGCGCGCCTACGAGTTCAAACGGCCGCGTCGTCCCACGTCCTTCCGACATCTGCGTCCCTTCGAGATGAACGGCGCCGGGAAAGACTGTAGCGCTATCGAGCGTGGGCATATTCGGCGAGGGCAAAACCCATGGCCCGTCAGTCTCGTCGTACCAAAGCTCGCGCGACCAGCCTTCCATCGTGATGCATTCCAGGTCACAGCCAATACCGAAATGTTCATTGAACAGGCGGCCGAGCTCGCAGAAGGTCATGCCGGGTCGCGTGGCGATCGGAAATTGGCCGACGAATGAAGCAAATTCTGGTTCGAGTACCGCGCCCTCGGTCTGTATTCCGTTGATGGGGTTCGGTCGATCACAGGCAATCACATGTTTGCCAAGTTTCTTCGCAGCGCGCATGCAGTTCGCCAGGGTGTAGACGAACGTGTAAATGCGCGTGCCCACGTCCTGCAAATCGCAAACTATGACATCGACTTCGCGCAGCATTTCCGCAGTCGGCTCGCGCGTTTCACTATAGAGCGAATAGATCGGCAGTCCGGTTTGGCGATCGACTGCATGCGCGGTTTCGACCATGTTGTCCTGGACATCGCCGCGGATGCCGTGCTGTGGCCCGAACAACGTCGTCAGGTTGATCTCCGGATGCGCGTGAAAAAGATCCGCGGCATGACGAAAGCTATGATCGACCGATGCCTGATTGCAGACGAGGCCCACGCGTTTGCCGCGCAGAAGATCAATTCTCTCTTCGAGCAGCCGTTCAATCCCAAGCTTGATTGGTTTCCTGTTCATCAGTTTATCCACAAAGTACCGAACCGCCGTTGACGTTGAGAATCTCTCCGTTGATGTGACGCGCCCATTCCGTGCAAAGAAAAACGATCGGCCAGGCGATGTCCTCAGGAGTCGCGACCCTGCGCACGGGGATGCTCTCCCCGAGAGTCTTGCGAAAGCCCGGTTCTGCAAAGGCTTCGGCGCACATGTCGGTATCGACCCAACCCGGCGCGACTGAATTCACATTGATGCCGAAAGGTCCCAGTTCCGCTGCCAGCGATTTCGTAAACGAAATCTGGCCGCCCTTCGACGCGGCATAGTTCGATACGTTCGCTTCGCCACGCTGGCCCGCCGTGGAACTCACAATCACAATTCGACCGAAGCCCCGGGCCTTCATGTGAGGCACCGCCGAACGGCAAACCGACCAGGTGCCTTTCAGGTTCAGGTCGATGGTGCGGTTCCAAATCTCTTCAGTCATTTGATCGATAGGTGAGCCTTCCCAAATGCCGGCGTTGCAAACCAGAAAATCAATGCGCTCAAACTTCCTGGTGGTAGCATCAATCAGTCTTTGCGCATCGCCTTTCAGCGAAACATCTGCTTGAACTGCCAACGCGCCGACATTTTGCCTTTCAGCTTCAGCGACGGTTTGCTTTGCGGCTTTCTCATCGCGCACATAATTAACTACAACGTTCGCGCCTAACCTCGTGAAGCATTCAACTGCCGCCCGGCCGATGCCGCGCGACCCGCCGGTCACGATCGCTACGCGGCCAGTCAAATTCAGCGATGATGAAACTGAGTTGCTATCGGGTGCGAGGGCGTCAGGCATTCACAGTGTCCTCACGTTCAGTCTGGGTTCTTGAGGCGAAGCGATGGGCTTCTTCAATGAATCTTCCAAAGAGCGCCCGCGAGAGCGGATCGCGATCCCAGGCCAATTCCGGGTGCCACTGCACGCCCATCACAAACCGATCGTCTCGCGGATCTTCCACTGCCTCGACCAGTCCGTCCGAGGCCCATGCCGTCGCGACCAATTCCCTGCCCACAGTTTCGATCGCCTGATGATGATGACTGTTGACCGGAGCATCATCGGCTTCGGCGAGTTGATTGAGGAGACTGCCGTCCAGAATGCGGACCCGATGCGAATGACGATCGCGCGGCGCGCCCTGCTCGTGCTTGATCGCGTTCGGCCATTGGCTGGGAATATCCTGAATCAATGTGCCGCCGCGAAAAACGTTGAGCGATTGAATGCCGAAACAGATCGCAAAGATTGGAGTGCGCGAGCGCTCGGCCTCAGCCAGCGTCATCAAATCGGTTTCGTCTTTTTCCGGGACGACGTGGCCCAACTGCGGATGGGGATCGCGGCCATACCGCATTGGATCTACGTCTGAGTCGCTGCCGGGCAACAGCAAGCCATCCAGGCCTGACATTACTGTGTGGATATATTCTGCGTTCGGAATCAGCGGCAAATGTACGGGCAAGCCACCGGCGGCCTCGACGGCTTCGCTGTAATGGCGGCCTAAATAGAACCGGTCTGTTTCTAATTCCAGCCTCATCGTAATGCCGATGCGCGGTCGTTGATTAGGTGTCATCTGCGTTGGAAATTCTCGCGAAATAATTCTCTGCGTAGCGGACATAATAGCGCAACTATTACGGCTGCGAGTATCGCACAGTTTCGGACGCTTCGCTTGACTATTCTTCGCGCCAGTTCCTATAGTGACCACTTGCCGATGAAACGAAAAAATTCTCCAGTGGTGCGCAGCACGACGGTACTGTTGGTGCGCCGCGAAGGCCGCGTTGCGATGGCCGGCGACGGCCAGGTTACGGTCGGCGAGACGGTCATGAAAGCCACCGCGAAGAAGGTCCGCCGGCTCTACAACGACAAGATTCTGGCTGGCTTTGCCGGAGCGACTGGTGACGCCTTTTCATTGCTCACGCGATTCGAGGGAAAGCTCGAGCAGTATCACGGCAATCTCGATCGCGCGGCGATTGAGCTAAGCAAAGAGTGGCGCACAGATAAAATTCTGCGCCACCTGGAAGCGCTGCTCGTGGTCGCCGATGAGAAAACTTCCTTCCTGCTCTCGGGAAACGGTGACGTCATTTCGCCGGACGACGGAGTGTTGGCAATTGGCTCCGGCGGATCATATGCGCTGGCTGCGGCGCGCGCGCTGATGAAGAACACTGAGATGTCAGCGAGAGAGATTGCTCTCGAGGCGATGCTGATCGCGGGCGATATCTGCATCTACAGTAACTCGAACATTGTGGTCGAAGAGTTGTGAGGTTCGGACGTAACACCTCAAACGTTGACCGCCGACAGTTCTCAAACTAAATGGTCATTTATCTCGCAGGCGATACTGAAGAACAGGAAGTTCGGCTCGACGAACTGACGCCGCGTCAGATTGTCGCCGAGCTGGACAAGCACGTGGTCGGGCAGAAAGCAGCCAAGCGCGCAGTGGCGATCGCTCTTCGGAACCGGGTGCGTCGTAAGAAACTGACACCCGATCTGGCGGCTGACGTAATTCCCAAGAACATTATCATGATCGGTTCTACCGGTGTGGGTAAGACCGAGATTGCCCGCCGGCTCGCGCGCATGTCCAACTCCCCTTTCCTTAAAGTCGAGGCGTCAAAGTTTACTGAGGTCGGCTATGTGGGCCGCGACGTCGAGAGCATGATTCGCGATCTCACAGAGATTGCCGTCGAAATGACTCGCCAGGAAAAGGTCGAGGAGATAACCGACAAGGCCGAGCTGAATGTCGAGGAACGTATTCTCGATATTCTGCTGCCGCCGCTGAAATCATCTTCGTCGTCCTCAATGTTTGATTTTGAGTCCGGTGAGACCACAGCACCGGTGCTGGTGCCCGACAGCGAGCCTCGGGACGAGAACTTCGCGCGCACGCGTGAGAAGCTCCGAACGCAGTTGAGATCGGGCAAGCTGGATAATCGCCTGGTGGAGATGGAAATCCGCGAGAAGAATTATCCGACAATCGAATTTGCCGGGCCGATGGGCGTCGAAGAGATGGGCATCAACATGAAGGACATGTTGGGCAACCTGTTTCAGGGCCGGACCAAACGCCGCAAGATGCGCGTTGATGAGGCGATGGAGTACCTGATGCAGGAAGAGGAAGAGCGCCTGATCGATATGGATGGGGTCGCGCGCGCTTCGCTGGAACGGGTTGAATCGTCGGGCATCATTTTCCTCGACGAGATTGACAAGATTGCCGGGCGCGAATCCGGACACGGTCCCGACGTTTCGCGCGAGGGCGTGCAGCGAGACATTCTACCGATTGTTGAAGGGACAACCGTGAACACGCGCTATGGAATGGTGCGCACGGATCATATTCTCTTCATCGCCGCGGGCGCATTCCACGTTTCCAAGCCTTCCGACATGATCCCGGAATTGCAGGGCCGTTTTCCGATTCGGGTCGAACTCGAGTCCCTTACCATCGACGACTTCAAAAGAATTCTGATCGAACCGAAGAACTCTCTGGTTACGCAGTACCGCGCACTGATGGAGACTGAGGGCGTGAAGCTGGAATTTGCGCCCGACGCTATTGATGCCATCGCAAATTTCGCGGCCCAGGTGAACCAGCAGACGGAAGATATCGGCGCGCGCCGCCTGCACACAATCATGGAGCGTCTGCTGGATGAAATCAGTTTTGAAGGACCCGACCTGCAACCGAAGGACAAGCTGATTGATGCTGCATACGTCGATCTAATGCTCGCGGACACCGTCAAGGATCAGGACCTGAGCCGCTACATTCTTTAATCGAATCTTCCAACATCCGTGCCTGCTCTATTCGAAACCTCAAGCAGAAGCCATACGTCGGCAGCCCGTCATCTAATGTTATTGATTGGGCTGTGCGCGATGTCTCTGGCGCCCACGTGTGGCAAACGAAGTCCTCCTCTGCCCCCGCTGGAACGCGTGCCGCAGCGGACTGAGCAACTCACCGGAGTGCAGCGGGGTAATCAAGTGGTTCTGATGTGGCCGGCTCCACTTCGGAATGCCGGCGCCGGCAGTGTGCAGAGCATTCGTCGCGTTGATGTCTATCGCGTAGCAGAGAAACCAAATGCGCCGCTGGCGTTGACCGAAGATCAATTTGCGGCGCGTTCTCTGCTGGTCGGCTCCGTAACCTACGACGAGATTAAGAACGCCGGCCCGACCCTTCACTATACCGACACGCTGGAACTGGCCGGCCAACCGGCGCGTCTGCGTTACGCGATTCGTTATGTAAATGCCGCGGGCCAGCGCGCAGCCTTTTCGAATTTCTTTTTGATGGAGCCGGCCGCCAAAGTGGCAAAACCGCCGGCGAATGTTAAGAAGGAGGAATCCGAAACGGCGATCACGATTTCCTGGGACGCGCCCGCCGCCAATATCGACGAATCAACGCCGCCGAATCTGCTGGGTTACAACGTCTATCGAGTGACTGCCGGGACTCCTGACACGGAAGCGAAAGCGCTCAACAAGGATCCGATTACGGCGACGCACTTCGAGGACAAGACTTTCAAGTTTGGAGAGAAATACAACTACTTCGTCCGTTCAGTATCGTTAGGGACTGAGGCAAAGCCGGTTGAGAGCTTTGATTCCAGCACCGTTGCCGTCGCCCCGCTGGATGTCTATAAGCCGGCGCCGCCCACGCTTAATCAGCCCGGCATCGGGCCGGCCCAGTTGGCGCTCTTCTGGCCGCCAAACTCCGAGCCGGACATCGCCGGCTACCTCTTATATCGATCCACTGATCCTAACGCGGCGAAACCGTGGACGCTGCTGACTCCCGAGGTCTACACCAAAGTCACCTTTCAGGATGCTAACGTTGAGAGGGGCAAGACCTATTACTACTATCTCGTGGCAGTCGATACGGCCGGCAATAAGAGCGACCCTTCAAATGTGGTTTCGGAAACCGTCCCTTAAGGCACATTTCCAATAGAAAATGGCAGCGGCTTCCTATCGAAAGCCGCTGCCACCGGTGATCGACTCAGCTATTACTTAGTAACGAACGAGATCCAGAATCACGCGAAGCACATCGCCGAGAATCTGGTACTTCCCGCCCGAGTAGCTTCCGTACTGATAACGCTCGTTATATCCGTCGTCATATCCCCGACGGAAGCCCTCGCGGAAGTAGTACTGATACTCGTTGATGTCAACGTAATATCCGTCGTAGCCATACGTCGCATCCTGAAATGCGTCGCAGTTTTCCGGATCGAATTGCCAGCCGTCCTGACGATCGGCCAGTCCGGCCCGATAGCCTTCCTCGTACCCGTCGTTGACGGCCCGCTGCAGCAGATTGGCACCATACTGGTTCAGATTGTAATACGTGCCATTGCGGGCGTAGCGATAGATCGGATCGCCGTAGTCGGTGTAATTGAACGATTGCAAGCGCAGTCGATCCTGTCGCAGGCGCTCCCAATAGGCCTGCTCGAATCGCCATTGGTTAATCCGGCGCTGCTGCTGTAGATACTGCTGCCGCTGTTGCCATTGCTGCCAACGGGCATCGTCACGGCGGCGGAAATCGTTCTGGCGCTGGCGCCACTGCTGCTCTTCCCTTTGTCTCCAGGCCGTGCGCTGTTGGTCTGACAGACGAGCATTGTCTCGACGCCAGTTGTTGTTATTGTTGTTATTGTTTGCCCGACGCTGTTCTTCGGCTCGCCTGCGCTGCTCGTCCAGCGTTCTTCGTTGATTCTCGTTTTCGCGCTGCCAATCTCGGGTTTGCTGGGCGCGTAAACGTTCTTCCTCCTGGCGGCGCTGCTGATCGCGCGCTTGCTGATCACGTCTTTGCTGATCATCGCGTTGCCGTTGCCAGTCGCGATTGCGCTGATCGCCCAGGCGACGCTGTTCTTCCGCCTGACGACGCTGCTGATCCTGTTGCCGTTGCAGCTCAGCCTGACGCTCCTGATCGCCTCGGCGTCCGTCTTCCTGCTTGCGGCGCTCGATTTCGGCACGGCGCTGTTCATCTTGTTGCCGGCGGGAGTCTGCCTGGCGTTGCTGGTCGGCAGTACGCTGCTGGTCCTGCCGCTGACGTTCCGCTTGTCGTTGCTGTTCCCACTGCTGACGGCGCTGCTGTTCCTGCGCCTGCCGCTCACTGCTCCGACGCTGTTCTTCGGCCTGGCGACGCTGCTGTTGTTGATTGTCGTTGTTGCTTTGCGACTGGTTCTGATTCTGAGACTGTTGCTGGTTATTTCGTTCGTGACGACCTCGCCGGTCATCTTGAGCGCTCACGAGGACGGCCGCGCCCAAGCCGAGCGACACAACCAATAAGAGGCGACGTATCAAAAGATTCTTCATGGCTGATTCTCCTATCTCTGGGGAAAGCTGAGGAGATGATTTCGCGCACCTAAAGCGCAATTACTGTTCCGGTGCCACCACCTCTCACGAATAAGCTGAATTGATTTCAAATCGCCGCGATCGATAAACGATATCGTCACCCGATCAACCGTATGCGTCATGAATCGAATTCTTTTCGCATCTTGTGGCTGTAATTCCGTTTCCGTTTCGCTTATATTGGAGCCACAACAATATCAGGAGGCATGCATGAAGTTTTTTCTGGATACGGCGAATCTCGATGAGATCCGCCAGGCAGCGGCGCTGGGACTTTGCGATGGTGTCACGACTAATCCCACACTGGTCTCGAAAGAAGGCGGCGTTGATTTCAAACAGCACATCGCTGAGATATGCAAGATCGTTTCCGGCCCGGTTTCCGCAGAAGTCACCACGACCGAGCGCGACGAGATGCTCAAGCAAGGCCGTGAGTTCGTGAAGATTGCTCCGAACGTCGTCGTCAAATGCCCGCTCACTCTCGAAGGACTGGAAGCGACGCGAATCCTCAACGACGAAGGAATCAAAGTAAACGTCACGCTTTGCTTCTCGGCCGCGCAGGCAGTTTGTGCCGCTAAGGCGGGCGCCTCGTTCATCAGTCCGTTCCTGGGTCGGCTCGACGACATTGGTGACAATGGTTTACGGCTGCTCGAAGAGATTATTGAAATCTACGACAACTATGAATGGAAGACTGAAGTGCTGGCGGCGAGTCTTCGTCATCCGATTCACATTATCGAAGCGGCGCGCCTGGGAGCCGACATCGCGACGATGCCCTACAAAGTCTTCCAGCAACTTCTCAAGCACCCCTTGACTGATAAGGGACAGGATCAATTTCTGGCCGATTGGAAAAAGACGACAGCAGCCAAGGCGTGACGGCGTCAAGTTCATCGGCGCCTTCCGCGAAATCCGATCAGGTCAGCGTCGTCGTCTACAAGCATGATGGCGCCGAGCATCGCCGCTGGCACGGCAGACTGGATAAGACGGACGGGCCACTGTTGGTTCTGCACGCAGAATTCGAAACAGATGTCACCCACTCTCTGCTGGGTGAAATCAAGCGCGGCACGCGCCTGGTTGAATACTATTGGCTGGACCGCTGGTACAACGTATTTCGCTTCCTCGACGAAAACGGGGGCACTCGACTTTACTATTGCAACATCAACACGGCGCCGTCGTTTGACGGGCAGGTTTTAAGCTATATCGATTTTGACATCGATGTAATCGTGCAGCCGGACTATTCGTACGAGGTTCAGGACCTCGAAGAGTTTGCTTCGAATTCCGAGCGCTACGGCTACACAGCTGAAGAGCGGCGGAATGTCGAAAAGGCCCTGGCAGAATTGATTGACATGATTCAATCGCGCCAGTTCCCTTTTCAGCCAGTTGAGTACTGACGTCTTTTAGCGGCGCATAGAATCGTGTCAGAAGCCCGACCGTTAGGGAGGGCGCCTTGCATGACGGGCCCTCCCTGTCGGTCGGCTTCTGACACCTTTCTTGTCGCGCGCTCAAGCCGGGCATGGCTTTCTGATATCATCATCCTCTTCAGTCACTTCAATCTATGTCGTCGCAAAAACAACAACCCGCGAAAATCTCCAAACTCGATCAATTACGCGAACGCGAGCAAAAGGCCGAGCAGGGTGGCGGCGCCGCACGCGTCGAAAAACAGCACGCTGCCGGCAAGATGACCGCGCGCGAGCGGATCGAGTTTCTGCTGGATGAAGATTCGTTCCAGGAGTTCGACAAGCTGGTTGAGCATCGATCGCATGACTTCGGCTTGGAAAGCCAAATCTATCCCGGCGATGGTGTAATTACCGGTCATGGCTTGATTGATGGCCGTAAGGTCTTTGTCTTCGCTCAGGACTTCACCGTGTTTGGCGGTTCCCTCTCAGAAACGCACGCGGAAAAGATCTGCAAGGTGATGGATCTGGCGATGAAGGTCGGCGCGCCAATCATTGGCATGAACGATTCGGGCGGCGCGCGCATTCAGGAAGGCGTGGTCAGCCTGGGTGGTTACGCCGATATCTTTCTGCGGAACACCCTGGCCAGCGGCGTCGTGCCGCAGATCAGTTGCATCATGGGCCCATGCGCGGGCGGCGCAGTCTACAGTCCGGCCATCACCGACTTCAACATCATGGTGAAGGACTCGTCCTACATGTTCATCACCGGGCCAGAAGTAATCAAGACCGTAACCCACGAGGATGTAACTAAAGAAGAACTCGGTGGCGCCGAGACGCACAACCGCAAGTCAGGCGTCGCACATTTCGCCGCCGATTCCGACGAGCATGCGTTGCGGATGGTGCGCGAGCTGATGTCATTCATCCCTTCGAACAATCTCGACGATCCTCCGCGGCTGGCGCCCACAGATTCACCCGATCGCACCGAAGCTAAGTTGAATGCAATCGTGCCTGAGGCTTCGAACCAGCCTTATGACATACGTGAAGTTGTCGATTTAATTGTGGACGACGGCTACTTCTTCGAAGTCCATCGCGAATACGCCCAGAACATCGTCGTTGGATTTGCGCGGCTCGACGGTCGTCCGGTGGGCATCGTCGCCAATCAGCCGGCGTTTCTGGCCGGCGTGCTCGACATCGACAGCTCAATCAAAGGCGCCCGCTTCGTACGCTTCTGCGACTGCTTCAACATTCCGATTGTGACTTTCGAAGACGTCCCCGGTTTCCTTCCCGGCATTTCTCAGGAGCACGGTGGCATCATTAAGCACGGCGCCAAGCTTCTCTTCGCCTACGCCGAAGCCACCGTCCCAAAGGTGACAGTCATCACGCGTAAAGCGTACGGCGGCGCATATTGCGTCATGGGCTCAAAGCACATCCGCACCGACATTAACTTCGCGTGGCCCTCAGCCGAGATTGCGGTGATGGGAGCTGAAGGAGCAGTTGATATTCTGTATCGACGCGAAATCGCTGAAGCAACAGATAAACCGTCGGCCCGCCGATCCCGCGTAAACGAGTTCGAAGAAAAGTTCGCGAATCCTTACGTGGCGGCAGAGCGCGGATTTATTGATGAAGTAATTGAACCTGCGCAGACGCGTTCGAAACTGATTCGCGCGCTGGCGTTGCTCGAGAACAAGCGCGATCAGAACCCGCCGAAGAAGCACGGTAACATTCCGCTGTGAGACCTGGCCTTCAAGAATTCCATGAGATTTTTCTCATTCACCTCTGGCTTTAGCCAGCAGGCGGAAACTCCACCGTTCACATGGAAACCGTTTAACCGGCATTAATATACTTGAAGCAGTGGACTGGAGTGGGAATGAGTTTGTGCGAGGTCCGAAGGACCGTCATGGAGTAGCCACGGCCGTGAGGCCGTGGGGATCTGCACAGAAATCGATTGAGCGCCGCAGGTGCGACATTGAATTGAAGAGTCATCAGCATTATGCCGGCCCTTCGGGCCCCAAATTCATCCTGAGCCTCCACCCACGGCCTTACGGCCATGGCTACTAAAGGCCGCACCTTCGGCGCTCAAAACCGGACGAAATCGTTTCTCGCTGCGTCAAGTAAATTAATGCCGTATAAACGGTTTTCCAAACGAGTTAGCCGTGTCCACCTGGCTGAAGCCCGGCGTGAATGAGACCGTTTGCCACCGAGCCGTCGCTTTTATTCTTGTGAGATCAAGGAGTCGGGGATTCCAACAGCTTCAACGCTTCGGCGAAACGCCGTTGGTTGTCAGCGTCAGGATAATTCTTCGCCCCCGCCCGGGCGAAATCAGCTGCCACACGACCTTCTTTGTCTTTGATTGTGGCGTCAGCGCCGTTTGCCAGCAAAATCTTAATCTCAACGACGTTCGCGCGCGCCGCTGCCGACATCAAAGCGGTCACGCCCTTATCATTACGAGCATTCACTTTCGCCCCGGCCTCGATCAAAGCTCTCATGATGCCGGGATTACTTTGACTTGCGGCGATCATCAAGGCAGTCTCACCGCGATTGTCGGCCGCATTGACGTCGGCGCCGCTGGCTATGAGCAACTTCACCATCTCCGGATTGTCGCGCGCGGGAGCGACCCAAAGCAGCGCCGTCCCGCCGGTCTTGTCTCTGCTGTTAACGTTTGCGCCATCAGCGATGAGAGCTTTCACCGCCGCCACGTCGCCATCCTGAGCCGACTGTCTGAGCGCATTGTCGATGGGGGAATTCTGTGCGGCGGCGATGGCCGCGGCACTTAGAATTAGGATTAACGCCGACAGAAAGTTAAGAAGCTTCATCATGTTTTCCAATTGCCGACATCATATCATTTCAGAATCTATCATTGGTGGCCTTACTGGTTGAGTCGGCTTCAAATGCAAATGCTTTGATTTGTAACGCAAACTGTTAGTTTGCGATGAGGAAGCACAATGCGGCGGGCCACTAACAGTTTGCGTTACTCTGACTCTTGACTTAATTCCCTGCTTCGCATAGAAGCATCTCGCTTGTTCAACTCGTTTTCAAGAGTCCCCGACATGAAACGTTTATTGACTGGGTTCGTCGTGATGGCGGCGTTCTGTGTGCCCGTCGTGGCGCAGAATAAAGGCGACGATATTGATGCTTTGGTTAAGGGTTACTATGCGGCCTGGAACACGCTCAATCCGGATAACGCGTCAAAGTTTTATGCGAAGGATGCGGACCTGGTTTTCTATGACATCGCGCCCTTGAAATATGCCGGCGGGTGGAAGGAATATAGTGAGACATTCAAGAAGGACGTGGCCCCAGGATTCGCGAGTCTGGTCCTGGCGCCGGGAAACGACCTTAAGGTTACGCGCAAAGGCAACATCGCATTGGCGACGCTCACCTTTCATCTGACGGCGAAACAGAAAGACGGGCAGGCGCTTGAATTTGATGCGCGTCACACGATGGTTTGGGAAAAGCGCGGTGCGCAGTGGCTGATAATTCACGAGCACATATCGAAGCCGCTGTTTTAGAATGAAGTGAATCGTAGGTACTACCGAACGTGAGTGGGAGGTTTGCCGCAAATTAGTTCCCGGAAGGATGTGAACTGAATCGTCGCCGCAGAGCGGCGAAATGTTTATAGCTATGCGACCGCATCTTAGGATCTCAGCAAACGGCGATGCTTAGCATTTCGCTCTTTGCGGAAGAAGTGAGGAGACCGTGGACGTTCTATGAACATTGCGTGCCTACGGCACGTTTCTATCCCGATTCCATCGAGCAATGATTTTTTGAAGGCAAGGCTTAAAAGAAAGTGCGCTTCATCGATCTCAGTCACACTATTGAGCACGGGCTCATCACCTACAAGGGCCTGCCGTCCCCGGTCATTTGGGACTTTCTTAGTCGCAAACAGTCGCGTGAGCATTACGCTCCGGGAACTGAATTTCACATCGGCAGTATCAAGCTGGTAGCGAACACGGGCACCTATCTCGATACTCCGTTTCATCGTTACAAAGATGGAAACGACTTGTCGCAGCTCAAGCTGAAGTCAATGGCCAATCTCGACGGCAAGGTCGTCAGGATGAAAGACCGGCGCCAGAGGGCCATCGACGCCACGGTTTTTGACAAGTTGAAATTCAAGGGAAGAGCCGTGCTGATTCATACGGGTTGGGACGTTCATTGGCGCAGGCCGCGCTATTTTGAAGGCCACCCGTTTCTCACTAAGGATGCCGCCCAGGCGCTGGCGGACGGGGGCGCGGCATTGGTTGGCATTGACTCTTACAACATTGACGATACGGCCGACCTGACCAGGCCGGCGCATACCATCCTGCTCGGCGCGGGAATTCCGATTGTCGAGCACATGTGCAACCTCAAAGAGTTGCCCCGCAGCGGATTTACCTTCTTTGCCGTGCCGGCGAAGATTAGAGGTATGGGCACGTTTCCGGTCCGGGCCTTCGCCGTTGTCGATAACTGACGTCACGCCTGACTGAAAATTAATCACAACAACGCGAGACACGAGTTGCGTATCGGTGCGGTCTCATTGACGGCAACGCGTGGCCAACATCTCTGCAACCGGGAAGTAAGATAGGGCATCACAGAATTTCCCCGGCCTTTCCCCAAAATCCTGTAAGGCAATAACTGAAACAATGAAAAGAAGTCTTTTGACCCTTATCGCGATAGGTGTGTGCGCGCTGACAGCCGGCGGCACGAAGGCCCAGTCTCTTAATTCCCTTCCCGATACGACTGTTGAAACCGTACAGCCGGCAGTTTCGAACTCTGAGGCAACGGCGCTGACGATGACGACCCTGCAGGCAAGACTTGATGAAGCAAAGGAGTTGTTGAAATCGCAAGCTAACAGCGCGGGCAGCAACAGCGTGGTGCTGGCCGTGCTTGATCGGGAAACTACCAGGATTGAGACGGTTTCGATCGCGAAGGATCTTTTCCTCACCAAAGGGGCAAAGGTCTATGCGACCTCGCACAGTGGCCGCGGGATCAATATCACAATTGTTCGTGCCAACGGCGTGAATACTGCCGTGCGGGTGAACGATGCCGTTACCGGAAAAGAGTTAACGCCGCTAACGGTTGCGTACCCGATTGTGAAAGGCGGCTCGCTTACGGAGATGGCCTATTACAGCTCCGCGCATCCGGGCGTTTTGGTGAGCGACGTGTCGCTGGCGGGCCAGACCTACATCAGCCGTATGTTGGCCAGGGCCGCGGACGAACTCGATACGAAAGGGGTTCATATTCCTTCCGACATCGTTGAAATCGCAGAACATCTCTGCGTCGTCGAGCACACTGACCACAAACGGTTCATGACCGAAGAGCACACCCAACTTTTGCCTGAGATTGTTTCGCTCTATGCCCTGAACCAGGGCAACACCTTTCGCTATTCGGTGAGCACTGCCGGAGCCGGCGGCATGATTCAGATGATTCCGCGGACCTACGAAACGATTCGTCAACAGCATCCTTCGATCCCTCTGCAGACAGACTTTGTCGCGGGGATGCGCGATCACGACAATGCTCTAAAAGCGATGCTGCTTTATATGAATGATACCTGGACGAATCTCGCGGAAAGTTCTGAAGTGCAGGAGGCGTTGACCAATGGTCAGGCTACCAAACCTGAGCTGCTGGCAGCCGGATACAATTCGAATCCAGTTCGCTTGCCGCTGTATTTGAAGAATGGCGGCGCCAATTGGAAGACGATGATTCCGGCTGAGACGCAGATGTATCTCGCCATCTACAGCGAAGTTGATCGCAATATCGCTTTTCCAAAGCGCGCGGAAAGCGAAAAGACTATCGGCCTAAATCAGGCGAACGCGGTGACTGCGCCGAGACCAGCGAGATTTATTTCGCTGCTTACATGGGCGCCGGGATTATTCGCGCGGATGCTGTAAGACGGGCTGTCTTGCTCGCTCCCAGGTCTCTTCATCCTTAGAAATCCCGCGTCTTCGCATGTTGAGGCCGGGTTCGAATGGCTATGAAATCTTTTTGATGCTGCTCAGAATATCAGTGCCCTCTTTCTCGAGCAGGTCTGAATGTTTCTTTGTGCGTTGGCCAAAGATGCCGAGCGGCTTTGGCGAATCGATGAGAATTACCAACCCTTCGAGCTCGCCGCCGGCACTCTCCATCGAGCCATCGATTTTCTGCGCGCGCACAGCCATGCCATTCTGCGTGTCCTTGAGCAGCTCTCCCTGTTTGAAGCCCTTCCAATCCTTCTTCGCTTCCTGAAAGATGCCGTCAGAAAAGGCAGTGAAGAGCGAGTCGAGGTTCACCGCGGGGTCACGTGGCAGTACGCTCATCGAATACAACACATAGCCATCGCCATCTTTTTTCGAGATGACGTGCGTGCCGTTTGCATCCTTACTCGCTTCCCAGCCGGCAGGTAAATCGATTTGAATTCCGGCGTCGGCAATCTTGTAAACCGTTGCCTTGCCCTGCGCCTGGGCCGAAGTGATCAGCGCCAGCAGCGCCACTGCGATCAGGGAAAATCGGATTGGATTTCGGAACAGAATTGTCATGTTGGTTCCTCGCGATCGCGGCCGCCTTTATTCCGGCGCGCCAGCAGTAATAGGGGTGATTGAGAAGTCACTTTTGGTGCAGGTTTGAATCACACTCTTCAGGACGAAAGAACGTTGCGCGCCAGGAGTGGTGACTTTCATTTGCCGGTAAACCGGGCAGGGCTTTCCCATATAGCCCGCGCCGCCGGCGTTGAAATTGAGCGCGAACCAGGCGGTCTTACCGGGTTCCAGAATGGCTGCGGTAATCGGATCGTCGGTCTTCTGTTGTGTCGCGCGCTTGACCACGGCTCCCGCCTTATTCAGCAGTTCGAGTGAAGCGTAACCCTTGAGTACGCATGGAGACTTCGACACATTGGTCAAAGTGTAGGGCGTTCGTCTTACGCCACCCATGGCGGCGTCGGTCTCGCCTTCTTTGATAGTCAGCGCCGCGCGCGTGCACGGCTGCGGATCGGCCTGCGGAGCTACGACGGCAGCGTCCGCATCACGCAACGGCGCCGCTCCAGAAATCAATTGACCGCCAAAGGCGGCAATCGCCAGTACAGCGAGTGCGACAGTACGTGTCTTCATGTCTAAGATCCTTCGTAATGGGTACGTTTTGCCGTTTCCTTTTGGACGGGATCAATCAAATATTGGCATTGTGTCCGAACCGCGAGCGGTAGCGACCGGATCGAGAGGAATCTTCAATAACCCAGCGGCACTTCTTGATCCGGTGGCTACCGCTCGCGGTTCTGACACAAACGTCAAACTTATCGTAACGAACGCGCTCGGCGCAGGGTGGTCCCTGCGCCGAGCGTCCAACGCAGAATCAAACAACTATGGCATATTCAACTTGAATCGGTACCAGCCCGACTTGCCAAACGATCGCTCGCCCGCTTTGTCATAGAGGCTTAGATAGAATTTCAAATCGTAGCTGTCACCGCTTTCCATGTTCAGCGCTTCGTATGGAATGAAAAGCTGCAGGTCGCTGTAGACGGCCGGATCGTAAGCCGGAGTAAAGTTGGTTTTCGACGAGACGTTCCCATTCACTGTTCGATAGGCTTTATAGTCCGCGTCAGAGCTGGCCTTGAGTGGGGTGTTCTCCTTATCGTCGTAATAGAAATACGCGATCATCATGCACGGCGTGCCTTTGCCATACTTCACTTGGAACTTCGCGTGCACTCGCATTCCCTTTTCACCGTTGACCGTCACGTTGTGAACAATCCGGGCATCTTCAAAAACAGCTTCCGGATCATCAGGCATTACAATCGAATTGATGAGGGTTGCCGCATCAACCTTTCGCTCGGGCAAAGGTGACGCATGGCTGAGGGTTAACGGACTGATAATCGATAGAGCAAATACAAAACTAATGCTTAAGGCGCGCCAGCGCCGTATGTTTTTTTTCATTGATTCTCCTTAGGGTTATATTGTGACAAAGATGGCCGATTGCGTTAGCTCGTTTTGTAGAGGTTACCGCTTTCGACCGTCCAGAGTTTTCCGTTGAGTGTAGTTAGAACTGTAGTTTTACCGTAGCTGCCAGGTTCGCCGATGACAGTGCTCGTGCCGTTCCGATCGACTTTTAGAAGAGTACCTGAGTCATCGAGCATCCAGAGAGAGTCCTGGCCGCTAATCATAACGCTGATGTTTTTGAACTCTCCGATCTCCTGCCATTTCAGCGACGTTGGTTCCGTCGAATAGAGGGTGCTGTTCTCCAGCGTCCAAAGCCGGCCATCGAGCGCGGCTAGATCAGTGCAACCCTTGAAGTCGCCTTTGTCGATCAGCGTATCGTTGCCGCTCTTGTCGGTCTTCCAGAGCGAACCGTCCGGCTCGACCGAATAAAGAATGCCATTCAAGCCGGCCATCGCGACTGTCTTGCCCCAGCCGCCGCCTTCGCCCATACGCTCCCATTTACCGGTGGCCGGATCGTTCTTATAAAGCGTGTCGCCCTCGACGGTCCAAAGGATGTGGTCCATCGCTTCCAGGTGCTTCAGATTACGAAACGATCCTTTGTCGCCGACTTGAGTGTAATTGCCGTTGGCCGGATCGGTCTTGTAGAGCGAGCCGTCAGCTTCGATGCTCCAAAGAAAACCGTCCATGCCTACCATATCGACGGTGTCCTTCCAATCGCCTTCCTTCCCCACCATCTCCCATTTGCCGGTGACGGTTACAGGTGCATTTGCATTGCTCGAGGTGGACGCACCGTTGTTTGAATTTGTGCCGGGAGCTGATGTGTTGGATGTCGCCGGTTTATTAGCAGCCGTGTTTGATGAATTAACCGACACCTTTCCCGAACAGGCGATCATCGTGGCGCCAAGAATCAGACCAAAAAACAAGGATGCGATTTTCTTCAATGTTTACCTCCAGCTGCGGGCATACTTTTCCGGCGCGGAATTGGTACTCAGGCCCAGGGTCTTGGTTTCGGAATCACCGGAGTCGAATAACAGGAGAGTGACCGTGACGAATCTCAGATTCAAACTGCCAGAATATGCAAGAGTTCAACGGGCGTGTCAACTGCTATTTCGGCAGAATCTTCGTGTCAGAACCCAGAGCGGTAGCGCCGGGATCAAGCTGCGGAGCAGCGGCCAGAGCTAAGCCCAAGGCGAGTCTGCGAGCCTTGGGTAGACAGTCACGGCGATTTTCGAGCCGCGGAGCGGCGACTGATTACCCGATCCAATCAATCGCTGCTCCGCAGCTCTGGATAAATTTTTATGCGTAACCCAACGCTCGCAAAACCTCGCGTTGGGCTTAACTTTTACCGGTGCTCCGCAGCTGATCGAGTTACGCCCCACTCACCAATTCACTCACTCGGGGCAATCTCGATCAGGCGATGAAGTGGATCGAATCGCAATCTGAAAGGACGCAAAGCGTTTAAGCCAAGCAGCACAGGAGCATCCGATGCTGCGCCGGAAATCATATCGGTAGGAACGCCTCTGAGTTCGAGGGCGCCGATCGAAACGGTGCGCGGTGCGACGCGCCGGGTTGAAACGCTGCCACCGACGTCGTGTACCGCAGATGTTCGCGAGTAAGCCGGCGCCGGATTCGGATCGTGCACTCCCAGCCCAAGACTTGAACCGGTATCGAGCAAGGCCTGTTCGCCGGTGCTCAAGACCACGAAAGGCCGGTGACTGCCCCCATGCTGTTGCCAGGTTACGACAGCGCCATCGCGCGGTTGCGTTCTTGAACTGAGTGGCGACTCGCGCGGATCGAAAAACGAAAGCTGGCGCCCCGGGATATCGATCGTGTACCCGAACGATCCAAACGCATCGTTGGGATCGAGCAAGCCATCCAAGTCCCGCGGCAGACCGCTGCTGATAATCAGGTTCGTTCTGCCCGGCAGATTATTCTCGGGATCCCCAAGCGAAATCGTTTGCGCATTGCCGGCCTGCGCAGATACCTCTGTTCCGCTCAGACCGGCTATCGTTGGTCCCGGGCCGGCGTCAATTGCAACTGCGGCCGCGCCGGCTACGCGCGGGGAAATTACGGTGATGCCCGCTCCGGTATCGACGGCGAAGGTGAATGGACCCTTCGAATTGATCCACGTGGCCACCAGCAAGCCGCGCCCGCGAACCTCTCGGAACGTGACCGGGCGTGGCAGCGTCGCGCGTTGCGGCGGCGATGTCGTCCTCGGGCGGTGTCCTCGCTGCTGCGATATACGCCGCTGTTGCGACAAATGAAGGGCAGCTCCCGAAGAAACTGCCCTTCCGCCCACCGCGGCGACTATTAATAGAGCCGCCAGAAGTTTCGACCTTTGATTCAAATGAAGCTCCGTCTAGTCCGTCTTAGTAACGAGGTGTGCGCTTACGCAGCTTGTAAGTATAGAGCGCCGAGCCGCCGAGTCCAGCCAGTGCGCCGATGCCGGCACCCTTCTTGCCACCGGCCAAGCCGCCAATCGCCGCGCCCAGGCCCGTGCCCATCGCCAGTGTCAGCTTGTCGCGATGCTTCTGCCAGAACGTGCGGCCGCGCGAGCTGTTGTTGTAATCATAATAGACGCGTCGCGAATTGGATGAACGGCGAACCACGCGCGTATTCGAGCGGGTCGGTTCATAAGCGGCCTGTCTCGTGGTGCTGGTTGTGCTGCCGTCGCACGCCGAAAAACCTGCGTCGAAGCCCTGCCGATAAGCGCTCTGCTCTTCGGTCGTAGCGAACTGCCGGCTGTTGTCAGCGACTATCGGTTCAGCCGTGCGGTTGTTGTCGATGGTGGCCGATGCTCTCTCGAAGTTTGTGTTTGCTGCGGCGGTAGTTTGTGATGATCGGGTAGCTATCGAGCCGACTCCGGCGCCGACTATCGCACCAACTAGCGTCAAAGCAATCAGCATTTTCTTAGTAACCAACATGTCGAAAATCTCCTTTGTCCCAAACTTTCTGTTGAGTCGGAATTAAGAACTCGCCATGAAGTTCGGCAACACGCGTTCCCAGAAACGGGCACCCTGCGAAATTCTCCTGCATGAATTCTAAAAACTGTTTGATTTCTGAGAGAACTCGACGGCTCGCAAGACAATTACAAGATAGACCCCGAGAGTTAGCCGGAGGGAAAATTCATCGAGGAATCACGTGAATGACGATATGGACTGCGGCGCATTCCATTTAATCAGTCCTACTTCTGTGAACTTGCCTGGTGGCGCGGCCGGAAGGGCCGTCTTTTAATAGCCAGGACCGTGAGGTCGTGGTTGCGGATGTCAATAATAATCGGGAGAGGTCTGAAGGACCGGCATGATGTTATGTCGGCCCTTCGGGCCTCGATTGCTTTTGGTGACTGTTACCCCGACCTGACGGCCGGGGCAATCGCATCACGGCGCTTCGCGCCTCACTGTATCGCATTTCGACTACTGCGGTTTATTGACGGCGGCACGCGCGTTCGGGTGGGTTCGCGATCCCTTGCTCATGCATTTCTGAAACGGTTGATTGGTGACCTGGGCGCGAACTTCCCAGGCGCTCGTTTGCCAGTTGTCGGAAACGCGCGCCTTCGGCAACCACTCGGGCAAAGGCATCAGCAGATAATCTGCCAGAACCTGGCTGTAAGGCTCGTATAGCGCACGCAACTCTTCCAGAGTCTTTTCGTCTTCTGGTTCGACGCTGACCATTACTTCACGGGCAGCCAGGAGTGAACGCAGTTCGACCAGGTGTTCCCGGCTCATGCGTAAGCCGTCATGCTCGAGCGGTGAGGTATTGAAGATTTGCGAGATATCGACGAGGGCGTGGCGCGCCATCTTGAAGGTGAGTTGCGCCTGCCATTTCGGTATGCCGTCGATACCGACCATGACCAGACTGCAAGTATCGAGAACTGTACTGAGTGCCGCCAGCCATGATTGATTGTCATGCTGCGAGCGGAAGAAGCAAAGCACCGGATATGAAAGGTGACTCTCCATCAGATCGGCGGCCCACAATTCCCAATCGCGCAGCCACTCATCGAGATTCGACATCGCGCCGGCTTCCTGATGCCGGCGCAGCAACTCAACCGCGGTCGGCGGCGTGCCGGCGCGCGCATCAAGCATCGAGATGTTCACTTCCCTCCGCGAGAAGGCCTGATACAGCACCGGCAGATATCCGATTACCAGTGCGAGCATGCCGAAGCCGATGCTGGCTTCAGCTACGGTCAAGGCGCGCGCGGCGCGGCCAATGGGTGCGACATCGCCCAGACCGAGGGTGAAGAAGGTGGTGCCGCTGTAGTAAAAGTCGGTGAACAAACTGCTCGGATGATTGATTGAACCAATGCGCGATTTGTTGGCCCAATGGACCAGAGCGAAGCCCACAATGACGCTCAGCGCCCAAAAGCCAAGCAAAGCCAGCAGCGACAGCGGTCCGTAGATTCCCAGAAACTTTTCGCGCCGTTTTTTGCTTTTAATTATCCTGGCGACCAGGCGCCAGGGCTGCCAGGTGTAACGATAGAAGAGACGAGTAGGTCTAATTTGCCGCGTAACGCGTCGCGGCAGGACGATGGTCTCAAAGACATCCCACAGAATGCCCGTGATCATCAGGACGCCGAAGATGCCGACTAATATGGCCATTGAGTAGTAACTAGCAGTGAGCGATTGAATCAGCTACTTCATCGCACATGTTGCTGAAAACTCAAAGACCGGGGCAGATGCTTTCCAGCACAGTGGGATCCGAAGCTTGGAATTCACGTGACTTGAAGTCGCGGC
>JADMIO012770915.1_pt1 | contig 87844 bp, 58 predicted proteins | sample 8958161 | NCBI WGS metagenome assembly JADMIO01 (sample SAMN16585339, study PRJNA669376) | soil metagenome | isolation source: Crop rotation soil | place: USA: Cullars Rotation, Alabama | collected 2011 | reverse complement strand
CGCGACAACTTGTCCACGTGGAATTCTAAGCTTAGGATCCCAATGTGCTGGAAAGTAAAAAAGAAGACAACGGTAATAGTAATGACGATTCCACCGGTTAATTCTTCCTATATCATTAAACGAAAACCTGAATTGAATTTTAAAGAAAATGGACCGCAGGACCGGGTAGATTCTGCCAATGCTATTATTAAAAAGCTGGCTATTGAAAACAGGTGTGTATTGCTCGACCTGCACCAGGTATTAATGGCTTGTGGAGGTTCAACGGGGGATAAGAATTCGGTATTTCAGAATGAAGAAAATAGTGGGATTGCCGACGGCGTTCACCCCACTGCCAATGGCTACCGGGTAATGGCAAGCGCTGTTTATGGAAAGGTAACATCTCTGAAATTATCGGCAAATACAATTGTGTGCTTTGGTGACAGTATTACTTTCGGTTACAATGTAAAGGGTGGAGGAACAACTGTAGGGGAATCTTACCCTGCACTACTTCAAAAAATGTTGGTTCATGATTACTAACCAACGATTTCGAAATATGCTTAGAATCTTTGCTTATTGCTCCTGGCTTCTTATGTTATCCTATTCAACTGTGAATGCGCAGCAGGGTTGGGATAGTACATATCGTCCCGAAATCTATGCTACCAGGGTTGATTTGTACAGGTCATTTAAACATTCAAAAAAAGATATTGTATTTCTCGGCAACAGTATTACGTTTTGGGGAGAGTGGGCCGAAATGCTCAACAATAAACATATCAAAAACCGGGGCATACCTGGTGATCATACTTTTGGTGTATTGGAAAGATTAGATGAAGTAATTGATGGTAAGCCAGCGAAGGTTTTTATCCTGATCGGGATTAATGACATTGCGCGCAACTTTCCGGATTCTGTTATTCTTCAAAATTTTGAAAAAATGATTTTTCGTATTCGAACAGGATCCCCTCAAACCAAAATATATCTTCAAACTATTTTGCCCACCAATGGTTTTTATAATAAGCTCCCTGCATATTATGGAAAGGAAGTAATTATAAAGAAAGTAAATGATGGTTTAAAGCAAATGTCTGTTACTTATGCTACAGGACTCATTGATCTCAACTCCCTTTTTTCGGATAGTACCGGTCATTTATTTAAGGAACTTTCATACGATGGTGTTCATCTTATTAAGGCCGGTTATGATAAATGGGTTGCTGAATTGAAGAGGGGAGATTATTTACCTTAATGTGATTAATGAACCATGGATAGTAAAACTCTGATTATTAACGCAGGCATCAACGGTAATAACACTGCGGAGTTGTTGCAAAGAATTCATCGTGATGTGTTCGCCCACCAGCCACAATTGGTTGTTTTAATGGTGGGAACAAATGATATGCTGAATGGAAATAACCGCTTGTCGCTGCAGGAATATGAGGCCAATTACCAAATGCTGATTGATACCATTATTCCGCGTTCCGGACTAATTATTATGACAATCCCACCTGTAAATGATTCTTATATTATTCAGCGGGATCCTGTATTTACCAATGCCAGTATAAAACCGGATGAAAAAGTACAGGCCGCTAATCAAATCATTTACAAGCTGGCTCAATCAAACCAGTTAACACTGGTTGATTTGTATCGAATATTATCTGCCTGTGGAGGTTCTGTTGAAACCAATGAATGTCTTTTCCGGAATGAATCTAATGCTGGTATTGCTGATGGTGTTCACCCTACCGAAGCGGGGTACCAGGTTATTGCTGCTGCTGTTTTCCAGGCTATTCAAACCGTTATGCCGCAGGCTGAAAAAATTGTTTGCTTTGGAGATAGCATTACGTTTGGTTATGAAGTGGAAGGACGGGGTACAAATACAGGGGATTGCTATCCGGGAATTTTACAAAGGATATTTGATGAATGAATTTTCGGTTGTGGTTAAAAGTTAGTTTGTGTTGCTTTCATCACGCCACAGATGGCGTTTGTACCTCTCTTCCCGGCATATCCTTCGACAGGCTCAGGATGACAGCACGCTGTGTAAGTTCTTTACATTCCCAATGTTTCCACTTACAAGCCAACTTATTTAGCGTATAAGTAAAATACTACCCAGGATGACAACACGCTGTGTAAGTTCTTTACATTTCACAATTACCTTTCTTTCAACTTAAATTGTTGCATGTAGTTTTTCAATGTTACACAGCGTGCTGTCATCCTGAGCCTGTCGAAGGATGTGCCGGGCAACAAATTCCAATTTTCAACTATAATCATTTCACAAAAACCGTTTTAATATTCACAAATTCATGAATGCCAAACATCCCTAATTCACGTCCGTAACCACTCTGGTTAATCCCACCAAAAGGCAGTCCCGGGTCTGATTTTACGGCAGCATTCACAAAGCAGGAACCAGCCTGCAACAATTCGCGCAATAGTTTCTCTTAACCGCCCTGGTGTGTCTCACGCATCAAAGTCAGTAAAAAATTGTTTCATTAGCATATCCTTTGACAGGCTCAGGATGACAACACGCTGTGTAAGTTCTTTACATTTCACAATTACCTTTCTGTCAACTTAAATTGTTGCATGTAGTTTTTCAATGTTACACAGCGTGCTGTCATCCTGAGCCTGTCGAAGGATGTGCCGGGCAACAAATTCCAATTTTCAACTATAATCATTTCACAAAAACCGTTTTAATATTCACAAATTCATGAATGCCAAACATCCCTAATTCACGTCCGTAACCACTCTGGTTAATCCCACCAAAAGGCAGTCTCGGGTCTGATTTTACGGCAGCATTCACAAAGCAGGAACCCGCCTGCAATAATTCGCGCGCAATAGTTTCTCCTTTCGCATTGTCTTTTGTGAAAATCGCAGCGCCGAGACCGAAACTGCTGTCATTGGCAATTTCTATTGCTTCTTCTTCGTCTTTAGCGCTGATTATGGATGCAACGGGCCCGAATATTTCTTCAGTATATGCAGGCATTCCTTTTTTAACGCCTGTGAGAATAGTAGGCGGGTAATATGCATGTTCTCCAGGTAAATGGGGAATACTTCCTCCTAAAATAATTTCTGCGCCTGCACTAACATTTTGAATAACCTGTTCATGTAATTCGTCGCGTAAACTTTTTTTAGCCATCGGTCCCAAGGCCGTTCCTTCAACCAGTGGATCTCCAAATTTTTGCCGGCTCATCTTTTCTTGAAATCTTTCAATAAATTCTTTCTCTACTCCAGGAGTTACAATAAATCGTTTTGCTGCTATACAGCTCTGCCCGTTGTTGATCAGCCTGCTCTGGGTGCATGTTTCAGCTGCCAGTTCAAGGTCAGCGTCATCAAGAATAATATAGGGATCACTTCCTCCCAATTCAAGCACGGTTTTTTTTATTAAAGACCCTGCCTGTTGCGCTACCTGGATACCCGCATGCGTACTTCCGGTTAATGTGACGGCTTTAATAATGGGATTGCTGATAATTTTTTTAACAGCTTTACTACTTACAATCAGGGTTTGAAAAACACCGGTAGGAAATCCGGCCTGCTTGATTATATTATCAATTGCAATAGCGCATCCTGGTACATTGGAAGCATGTTTAAGTATAGCGCCGTTGCCCGCCATTAGTGCAGGCGCTAAAAACCTGAATACCTGCCAAAAGGGAAAGTTCCATGGCATTACAGCAAGCACCACACCAATAGGTTGGAAACTTATAAAACTTTTTTTGGCATCGGTTGCTACTACCTGATCGTGCAGGTATTTATCACCGTTAGTTGCATAGTATTCACAAACTGCAGCACATTTTTCAATTTCCAATACCCCCGCTGCCAGCGGCTTTCCCATTTCGTTGGCCATTACCAGGGCGAGATTGTTCTTATTGCTCCTTAAAACCGTTGCAGCATTTTTGAGAAGGATAGCTCTTTGTTTGAAAGTAGTTTCTCTCCATTCCAGCCACGCTTTCTGTGATTTTTCAATTTTAACTGCAATATTTTTTTCTGTTTCTTCCTTATAGGTTTCGATAACTTTTCCGTTTACAGGATTGATCGATTGTATGCGCATAATTAGCTTATTTAACTCACAAATGCTTACTGTAAAATTCCTGCAAAAGCAGACTTATATATCTTTAAAATATCCGGCTCATTCAAAATCATGGGACAACGTGCCAGTAATCTTTTTTGTAAAATACCGTCGGCAGCCAATTCAATGGCTGCCGTATCCGGTATACCAAAACCACCAAGTGTATGAGGAATGCCAATATTTTTAACGAGATTTCCCAATAATATCACACATTCTTTTGCTGCTTCCTGGTCAGAAAATCCTTTCGACGATGCACCAAGCGTTTCCAAAATGATTTTCAATTTTGGAGAACAACTATTACTTATGTAATGAAGAACATAGGGAAGCAATACGGCATTGGAAGTACCATGAGCAATATGAAATTGTCCGCCCAGGGGATAAGCTAATGCATGAACGGCTCCAACACCTGCATTGAAAAAAGCTAATCCGGCCAGGTAACTTCCATAAGCCATATCGGTCCGCGCTTTTTCATCACTGCCTTTTTTTACAGCCGTCTCCAATGACCCACCAATTAATTTTATCGCCTGTAGTGCTAAACCATCAGAATAAGAATTTGCGTTAACAGACAAAAACGCTTCTATGGCATGTGTAAGCGCATCTGCACCTGTTGCCGCCGTAACAGCTGCCGGAACGGTGACAGTTAGTGCAGGATCTACAATGGCTACATCAGCAATCAGGTAATCGTGGGCAATTACATCCTTGGTTTTTTCAAGAGCCAGTACAGCAATATTGGTTACTTCTGCGCCGGTTCCCGAAGTGGTGGGAATAAGTATTTTCGGAATGCCTTTTTGATGAATAGTTTTTGATGCGGTTAAATTCAGGTATTCACTCAGGCTACCCGCATTACCTGCGAAAACTGCCGCCAGCTTACTCATGTCGAGTGCGCTACCACCTCCAATGCCGATGATAAGCGAATAATTTCCTTTGCGGGTAAAATCAACAATCTTTTCGCCGGTTTCCAAAGTGGGTTCAGGAATAAGGTCTGTATAAACATCAACCTGCCACTTGTTATTGGTAATAGATGCGATGATTTTATCTACAAAACCCAATGACTGCAATACGGGGTCGGCAACGACCAGGATTTTAGAAGGCCTGAATTGTTCTGTTTCGAATGGTAATTTTTCAATTGCACCCCACCCAATATGGGTAACAGGGCTGGAAGCAATCCTTGTGTAATGCATAAAAATTTTTGCTTAACAAGTGAATGATGACCTGAAATTACTTTCCTGCCAGTATCTTCCTGCTATGATTGTGTCAATAAGTGATATTATCTTTCCTTTAATTGACGTATTCCAGGTTTACCGTTTTCCTGTAGTCGGTGGGGGTCATTTGTTTATATTTCCTGAACTGGCGGTTAAAATTTGCGAGGTTTTTATATCCGCTTGCGTAGGCCACTTCAACCACATTTACGTTTTTTTCTGCCAGTAATTTACAGGCATAGCCAATCCTTATGGTATTAAGATATTCAACAAAAGTTACGCGATAATGCTCTTTAAAGAAGTTGCAAAAGGTGGTAACAGCCATATTAGACACTGATGCTACTTCAGGTAAAGTAATATCGCTATCAAAATTTCGCATAATGTACTCCGTTACTTTACTGAAACGGTCGGTATATTGCTGTTGCGTTTTTTGTAAATATCCCGGGCTGGCCAGCAATTCGTATTCAGAAGTGGTAGATAAAATGTCGAATATGGAGAATAAGGCAGAAAGTCTTTTTAATCCACTCATGCCAACCATTTCTTTCATTAAACCATTTATCTGTTTCCTGGCTTTGCCTTTAATGAGAATGCCCTGGGAAGAAAGTTCAAGAATCTTTTTAAAATTTTCCATTTCAGGAATATGTAAAAATTTATCTCCCAGGAATTTTTCAAGAAAATGAATCACGATGCCATCAGCAACTTCTTTTGCTTCACCATTGATATATTCAGGATTACTCATCCATACATGTGGCAAACGCGGACCCATAAAAACGAGATCGTCTTTTTCATAATACCCGATATGATCTCCCACCATTCTTCTTCCCGTGCTGCTGGTGATCGACACTAATTCATATTCAGGATGATAATGCCATGGGCAGGGAAAGAATTGACCTGTTTCGCGGAAAACGATAAATGATTTGTCGAAGTCTTGAGGAAGACGATACTCTATTGCTTTCATCTCAGGTAGTTTTTCTTATACAATTTTAATAAAAATCCGCAAGCAATGAATAATAGTATTACCGCTCTTGAAAGATAGTATTATAATTAAATACAAAAGTAACAGCCTAAGAATATATCGACAATTATTTTTGAGGAACAACCTTTTTAACTGTTGTTTAGCAATTTCCAGCCTGCATCGTATTGATCAATCTGAAAACAAATTTGGTATGCAAAAATCAAAAATTATACATCCGGTTCGAAAACCTGGTTTTGACACTGGCGCTTATTCAGACGGAGTGGTAGCTGGCGGGTTTTTATTTGTTAGCGGACAAGCGGCGGTAGATTTTAATACCTCGAGTTTTGTGTTGGGAACCATCGAAGAAGAAACACATAGAACTTTACAAAATATCAAGGCTATAATCGAAGCTGCGGGTGCCACTATGGACGATGTGGTGAAATCTACCGTGCACCTCGCCGACATTAACGAGTTTGATCGTTATAACAAAGTGTATGCAGAATATTTTACCGGGATTAAACCTGCCCGAACTACTGTTCAGTCAGTTTTAGCCGAAGGAATTAAAGTTGAAATCGATTGTATCGTTAAACTGCCCGGATAATAATGAATAACAAATCAGAACTAACCGAAATAGAAGTTGGCGTAGTAGGATTAGGTTTAATGGGAACCAGTATTGTTGTTTCACTTTTAATGGCTGGTCACCCCGTAAAAGCCGTTGCGCCTATCAACGACGACTTTGACACTGCAGCCGAGCGGATCCGCGAACAGTTGATTCACTGCCAGCAAACGGATTTATTAAAAAAGCCCATTGAGTACTATGAATCCCGTTTGATGATTACCACCGATTATGGAAAACTTCGTCCCTGTAAAATCGTGTTTGAATGCGTTATCGAGAAAATGGATATCAAATCTTCGGTATATCACAAAATCGCAGCTGTAGTAAAGCCCGATGTTATTATCGCTTCAAATACGTCGGCCATTGCCATTAGTGTATTGCAGAAACTGGTTCCGCATCCCCAAAGATTTATGGGTGTACATTGGGCCGAACCTGCATATGCTACCCGGTTTATGGAAATAACCTGTGGCACGGAAACAGATTTTGCACACGCAGAATGGATATTTGATATTGCACACGATTGGGGAAAAGAGCCAACCTTATTACGCAAAGACATCAGGGGATTTATTACCAACAGGCTAATGTATGCTGTGTACAGAGAATTATTTCACCTGGTAGAATTGGGTCATGCCAGTTACGATGATGTAGATAAAGCATTTCGCTATGATGCCGGTTCCTGGATTACACTGATGGGTATATTCAGGCGAATGGATTACCTGGGTTTGCAGGATTGCACGCAAATATTAAAAACCTACTTACCACAACTCAACAATTCTGACAAAGTTCCACGGGTTATGCAGGAGATCGTTAGTACCAATGCCCGCGGTACCAAAAATTTAAAAGGTCTTTATAATTATACAAAAAAAGAAGCCCACGATTGGGAAAATGCATTTGCCTTATTTAATAAAGACATCTTTCAACTGGCGGCTGTATATCCCTATAAAACACAGAATCTCTGAATCCCGGACACGAAGCATTTAATTTAGTAAGCATTGTAATTGTATTAATCACTTAAGGAATGGAAAATAGAAAATATGATAAATCGGCAGACTTGCTGACCAGGGCTAAAAAAGTAATGGCAGGTGGTGTGTCGTCCGAATTCAGAAAATACAATCATCCGCACGCGCTTTTTTATACACATGCAAATGGCAGTCGAATTTATGATGTAGATGGGAATGAATATCTTGATTTTACTTTGAGCCAGGGCCCGCTTATCCTGGGTCATTCTCATCCCGCAGTATTAAATGCTATCAACGAATATTCTACCGATGGCCAATTGTTTGCAGGGCAACATATTCGTGAACTCCTGCTTGCAGAAAAAATCAACAGTCTTATTCCATCAGCTGAACTGATGCGTTTTTGTTTGGATGGATCAGAAGCGGTACAAACAGCTTTCCGGGTTGCCCGGGCCAAAACAGGTAAACCAAAATTCCTTCGGTTTGAAGGACATTACCATGGCTGGCTGGATAATGTTTGCTGGGGGTTATCTACCCCTTCTTTGGAAGATTTAGGTTCAGCAGAACATCCAAATGTTTTTCCCTGGAGTAAAGGACTTGCCGATGAAGTAAGAAACGAATTCATTATCATTCCCTGGAACAACCTGGAATTATTAAAGGAAACGATAAAAAATCATCATCATGAACTGGCGGCTATTATAACGGAGCCGGTTATGTGTAATAACGGATGTATAGTAGCAGATGAGAATTTCTTACAGGGCATGCGTAATTTATGCACCGAATATAATATCACACTTATATTTGATGAAGTGATAACAGGTTTTCGCCTCTCGTTGGGAGGAGCGCAACAGTATTTTACTATCTCACCTGACCTGTCAATTTTTGCAAAAGCCATTGCCAGTGGCTATCCCTTTAGCGTGATTGCCGGAAAAAGAGAATGGATGAAATTGGTGGAAGAATCACAGGTAATACATGCAGGAACTATGAATGCGGGTAATCCAACAGTAGCTGCGGCATTGGCTACTATTGAAACATTGGAAAAAGAAAAACCTTATGAGCGAATGTTCGGGCTTGGTCAGCAACTAATGAAAGGTTTACGCGAAGCTGCGTCTGATACTAAACATAATTTATTAGTACAGGGTCCGGGACCTATGTTTCATTCAGGATTTACTAATCTCGGGAAAGTAAAAAATTTCAGGGATACATTATCTTACGACAAAGCAAAACTGGGCAAATTTATTGCAGGCATGCATAATGAAGGAGTGCGTGTTATTGGCCGGGGTTTATGGTACATCAGTGCTGTACATACCGAAAAGGATATTCAATTGGCCATCGATACTGCTCACAAGGTTTTGAAAAATATTTAAGCGTTATTAACTATTTCAAACGAACGAAATGGAGTATAGCAATACATCGGTTTTAGTTTACGGTCATAATGATCTTAGTTTTAGCATTGTCAGTTGTTTATTAAAAGCAGACTGGAGTGTTTGCCTGGTAACAAATGATCCTGACCTTGCGGGTACTGTTATTGGAAGTCAATTAACCGATATATATCGCGAAACTTCTGTATCAGCAAGTTTGGAACAATTGATCATCACAAAAAATTTCGAAAATACTGACGATGTTTCTGTAGCTATTATCATTACCGAAGAAAATGAAATAGTAAAGAAAGAAGCTATCGCAAAAGTTGAGGAACATATTAGTGACAAGGCAATTATTGCCATCAACACTGAAAGTTTTCCATTGGATGTATTGCAATCCCATGCGCAAAATCAAAACAGGGTATTAGGATTGAATTGGACAGACCCTGCTCACACCACGCTGTTTCTTGAAATCATTACGAATGATGTGGTTGATTCCATAACCCTGGAGCGGTTACAGAATATGTCGGCAAGCTGGGACAAGGACCCTTATACGGTTAATAATCTTGGTATCAGGAGCCGCATGATGAGTGCCATGGTACGGGAAGCTTTTTACCTTGTGGAAAACGAATATGCTTCAATTGAAGATATAGACAGGGCCTGCCGTAACGATCCCGGTTACTACCTTCCTTTTGCCGGCAACTGCCGCTATATGGATCTGATGGGCACTTATGCATATGGGTTAGTTATGAAAGATTTGAATCCTGATCTCTCTAAAGAAAAAAAGCTGCCCGGATTTTATACCAACATCCTGCAAAACGGAGCTAAGGGGATGGAAAATGGAAAAGGTTTCTACGATTACGATCCCGGTGATGTGGAACTCTGGAAAAAAATGTGTGCTGAATTTAGTTTTAGGATTGAGAAGATCATCAGGAAATATGCCAATCATGAAATAAATGTCACTAATCCCTAATCAACTATGACCAAGCGATTCATTTTCGATGCCCATCTTGACTTGGCAATGAATGCGATTGAATGGAATCGCGACCTCAGCCAGCCTCTCGAAATGATCAGGCAACGTGAAATGCATATGAAAGACAAACCTGATCGGGGAAAGGGAACAGTTTGTCTTCCTGAATTGCGCAAGGGAAATATCGGATTGGTAGTAGCAACACAACTCGCCCGTTATACCCCACCGGGCAGCGCGTTGTCTGGCTGGAATTCACCCCAGCAGGCATGGGCAATGACACAGGCGCAACTGGCATGGTACCGTGAAATGGAATCAATGGGTGAAATGGTTCAGATCCGGAACCTGGGGGAGTTGGAGAATCATCTTTCACTTTGGCAGGATGAAAAAATATTAAATGATAAAAAACCAATAGGATATATTTTAAGCCTTGAAGGCGCAGATTCGTTAGTGAATATTTCCTACCTGCACAGGGCTTACGATTATGGTTTGAGAGCCATTGGCCTTTCGCATTTTGGCCCGGGACGTTATGCTCCCGGAACAAAAAAAGAGGGAAGGATTACCGAAATGGGAAAAGAATTGTTGAAGGAAGCAGAAAAACTTAACCTGATTGTTGACGTTACCCATCTTACTGATGAAGGATTTGACGAAGTGATGGATCTTTATCCGGGTCATGTTTGGGCGAGCCACCATAACGTCAGGAAAATAGTTCCCAATCAACGACAGCTTAATGATGACCAGATCAAAAAACTTATTAGCCGTAATGCAGTAATTGGTGGAATGTTCGATTGTTGGGCAATGGATATTCGATTTATAGACACAGTATCTGATCCCTGGCAACTTGATATTCGCCTGGAAAATATGGTAGATCACTGGGATCATATTTGCCAGATCGCCGGTAACAGTTTGCATATTGCTATCGGCAGCGACCTGGACGGGATTTTTGGGACCGAACAAAGTCCCTGGGATTTAAATTCGATCGCCGATCTTCAGAAATTTGAACATATCCTGGACAAAAGAGGTTATTCATCAACAGATATCGATAATATATTTTCAGGAAACTGGTTGCGGTTTCTTCGCCGCGCCTGGTCGTAATAATTCAAACAAATAGCTTTTAATATGAGCACATCCGGCACTAACCTGATGGCAGGTGCAGCGAGAGTGGATATCACTCCGCCCCTCGGCACTTTCATCAATGGAGATTTCTTTATTCACTATGCCACCCATATTCACGATCCTTTGTTTGCTAAGGCCGTGGTATTACGGCAGGATAAGGTTACCATTGCAATGGTAGTAGTAGATATTTGTGTGATGCCGAAAGATATTGTTGATGTGATTAAGACCGTGGTAACACATCGTACAGGTATACCCGCAAGTAATATTTTGATCTCGAGCACGCATACACATGCAGCAGGTTCTATTGAATCAGTTTACCTGGCAGCTGCGGATTTGTTATACATGAAAAAATTGCCGCCATTGATCGTTGATGTCATTGAAAAAGCCTGCAATAATTTGAAACCCGCTGAAATTGGTTTTGGATATGTTGATGTTCCTGAGCATTTACGTTGCAGGCGTTATTATCTCGACACTTCTTTTTCTCCCCTAAATCCTGTAACAGGCAAAGCTGACCAGGTAAAAACCAATCCTTTTGGGAAGGAAAATTTAATCAAGGGCGCTGTTAATGCTCCCGATCCCCAGGTTTCTTTCTTAGCTGTAAAAGGAACTGATGGAAAATGGATCAGTGTGTTGGCAAATTATTGCCTCCACTATGTGGGCGATTGGCCAAACGGGACGATATCAGCTGATTATTTCGGGGTATTTTCTGAGCAATTAAAATCGCACTTGTCTGCGCCCGACAGTTTTGTGGGAATGATGAGCAATGGAACCAGCGGCGATATTAATATCTGGGATTTTACAAGAACAGGGAGCTATCCAACAGGAGATTTTGAAAAGAGCGCATTCATAGGAAATGATATAGCCACTAAAGTAGTTGCTGCAATACAAAATATGGAATGGGAATCCAATCCTTCATTGGCAGTAGCCTACGAAGATTTGATGCCAACATTAAGGAAGCCGGAACCGGGCACTTTAGAAGAAGCAAAAAAAATCGTAACTCAAACTCATTTCGAGAAGGTAGAATTCGACGACGAGGGCCTGAAAAGTATTTATGCGCGCGAGCAGGTACTGCTGAATGAATTACCGGCGCAGATGCCTTTGCCGGCACAGGTTTTTAAAATTGGGTCGGGAATGATTGGCGGATTAGGCGCTGAAATTTTTACCTCAACCGGTTTGTGGTTGAAATCAAATGCACCAACGAGGAAATATTTTACTATCGGGCTGGCCAATGCAAATCTTGGATATCTGCCACCTGCTGAAGAAATTCAACGCGGTGGCTATGAAACATGGCGAAGCAGAACCAGCAAGCTGGATGGAAAAGCTGAAGAAGAAGTCAGGGAAGTAATGCTACGACTCATGCGTGCCTGTAATCAATAATTTCTCTTTTTAATTATATTGAAGCATGATCATTAACGCTGATTGGTATAGGATACCGGATGTTGAAGATATTGATTCACCTGCGCTGGTATTTTACCCCGACAGGGTTAAGGAAAATATAGCGCAATTGCTGAAGATGGTTCCGGGTAAGGATAATCAAATACGTCCTCATATAAAAACAGCTAAATCAAAAGAGCCTGTATTGCTGATGATGGAGAAGGGGATTCTAAAATTCAAATGTGCCACCATTGCAGAGGCTGAACTGCTGGGTCAATGTGGTGCACCCGATGTACTGCTGGCTTATCAACCCGTTTTACCGAAGCTTTCGAGATTATTTAAATTAATAGCCTTATATCCCAAATCCAAATTTTCATGCCTCGTTGATAATGTACTATCAGCTCAACTTTTTTTTGCGGAAGCAATAAAGAATGGAATTACCCTGGATGTTTATATTGATCTGAATGTAGGAATGAACAGAACTGGAATTGCTCCCGGAAAAAATGCCTTTCAATTATTCGAAACTATCCTAAATATGAAAAACCTTTCATTAAAAGGATTTCATGCATACGATGGCCATATACGAGAGAAAGATCTATCAAAGCGAACACAGATCTGTAATGAGTTTTTTGAGCCGGTAGAACAAATGAGAACGGAAATCATGAATAAAGGTTATAGTTATCCCTTACTCATTGCCGGTGGATCACCAACGTTTCAAATTCACGCTAATCGCTCAAACACAGAATGTAGTCCGGGAACTTTTATTTTCTGGGACAACGGTTATACGCAGAATATTCCCGAACAATCCTTTCATATTGCGGCACTTGTTCTGTGCCGTGTAATTTCCATTCCTGCCGAAAATCTTATTTGTATTGATTTAGGATATAAATCAATTTCTTCTGAGAACGATCTTCAAAACCGCGTACGTTTTTTGAATGCTCCAGCTCTCATACCTGTTAGTCATAGCGAAGAACACATGGTATTAAAAACTCCTGAGGGTCAGCATTGGAAAATAGGAGATATTCTTTATGCCTCGCCGGTACATATTTGCCCAACTGTAGCCATGTACAAAGAAGGGATATGTATTGAAAATTCAAGGAGTAGTAAGAGATGGTCAATTGTAGCAAGAGACCGGAGCATTAACGTGTAGCGTTGATTCAGTGATATTAACGAAGGATTAATTGATTCGTGTAAAATATAAGCACTGGTTATTAGGGTGTGAGTTTGATGAAGTTTTATTGAAATCAAAGAGAGGGCTTCAATTTTTATGTGAGGAAGGAGGAATGGAAATAGGATTGAAATGGATATTTTTTGACTTGGGTTGGAAAAGATGTTATCGAAAAAATTGAGATATTATTTGTAAGTCCTTTCAATTTTATCTCACCCCTTGGCGGGGCCCTCCCTCCCCCGCCTCCAACCTGCCATTTTCGTACTTTATATAAACAGTCAATATTATCCCATTTCGGAATTTTTTATTGCCGTTACAAATTGCACTTTAAAAATACGTTGATTGTTAAGCTTTTTTACTGCTAAAATTCCATGAACCAATATCCCGATTAATCTTTTCCAAAAATAATATCGTCAATACAATTAGACATGTGAAAATCACCCTTTTTTAGAAAAGAAATTAACCCTTTTAATGGCTTTGAAATGCACCCCCGGCTTTTTAATTCAGTGCTTTTAGAAAACTTCGCCAATTTTTGTTTCAAAAGTGATTATTGATCGCAGAAAGGCTAATCGCCTGTAATGGTTTTATATCATTATTTTTGGAATCATTAACTCTCGATTTGTAGATACGCGGTTGGTCAGAAAAATTTAAAATAGTGCTGTTATTATTTTTATACATTCCTCCATTCCTTGAAATTGAAGCCCAGAATCCGGTTACTCACCTGGGCATTATGGCCTCTCCAATAATTCTGTAAGTGGTATTAAAAAAATCGAAAATCGAAAAAAAATTAAAAATAGCATATGCAGAAACAATACTAAATGCCCTGGCCTATCAAATAATATTAAAGGAGAAGCAGTCATTGCATTTGAACTGCAAACTGTTCCATTTTTTTAAAAAATTATATTACATTCCTTATGGATTTTCGGCGATTTATTAGTACCGCTTCATGTTATATTGTATTGTTTTGTGTAGGATGCAGTTTATCTTTTAGCCTGTTTGATACAGATAAAAACCTGCAGTATTGTGTAAAGCAGGCAGAGAAAACTATTTCCGGGTTAAATAATTTTGATAGCATTCCCAGGAGTATTACACAAGCTAACACCAAATGGAAAATGGTGAATTACCATGATTGGACAAGTGGTTTCTGGCCCGGTATTCTCTGGTATTTGTTTGAGTACACAGGTGATACACTTTGGAAATCTAAAGCGGCAGGATTCTCCAACACCCTAAAACCATTAGCTTATCATAAAGCCAATGATCATGATATTGGTTTCCAGATGTTTTGTAGTTATGGTAATGGTTATAGATTGACTGGCGATACGACTTTCAAAAGAATATTACTGGCATCGGCCGATACATTGGCAACATTATTTAATCCCAAAGTAGGCACCCTTCTTTCATGGAAGCATTCTGTGCCTAACCTGGAATGGCCACAACACAACACCATTATAGATAATATGATGAATCTTGAATTATTATTCTGGGCATCAAAAAATGGTGGATCAAAGAAATTGTATGACATAGCAGTTAGCCATGCTATGACTACCATGAAAAATCATTTCCGTTCCAATAACACTTCCTATCATGTTGTAGTATATGATACCCTTACAGGAAAGAAAATAAAAGGAGTTACCCACCAGGGCTATTCCGACAGCAGCATGTGGGCGAGGGGACAAAGCTGGGCTATTTATGGTTTTACTATGGTGTATCGTGAAACAAAAGATCCTGTATTTCTCAGTTTTGCAGAGAAAGTTGCAGACGCAAACCTTGATAATTTAAGAGCTGATCTAATTCCTTATTGGGATTTCAATGATCCTTCCATTCCCGATGCTCCCAGGGATGCATCGGCCGCAGCTATTGCAGCTTCTGCCTTGCTGGAATTATCAACTTTGCTCGACGATAAAGCTAAAGGATCGCTTTACCTCACAAAAGCCAGGGACATATTAACCGTATTATCTTCGGGAAATTATCAAAGCAGGGAAATCAATAATGCCTTCCTTCTGCACTCAACTGGTCATAAGCCCAATGGGAGTGAAATCGACGCGGCCATTAGCTATGCGGATTATTATTATTTAGAAGCATTACTTAGGTTACAAAAAATAGAAAAGAAAAAATGATTAATATGAAAGCGGAACGAATCTTTTTATCCTTTTTTGGGCTACCATTTTTCAAAACCAATACTAATGTCGGGTGGTACAGTAACTTATTCGACATACGTCGATGTCAGAGATTCACCATTCGTAAATAAAGTGATGCTTATTGAAAACAGATATTCGACAGTAAAAACCAGGGCAAATAAATTAACAATTGCGTGGAAAAATGTGACTGCTAAGGAAACATTTTTCAGTAAAACCTAATCGTAACAGTATATCTAATTTGGAATAAATGCATCTGAAATCTTTTTTCATTATACTAATGTTGATATCAACGCTTCCCGGCTTTTTACAGGCACAAACGAAAATTATTCGCAGCGTTTCTTCACCCAATAAAATTACCAGGTGTGAAGTTGGAGTAAACACAGGCGGGCGTATTGTGTATCGTGTATTGTTTAACAAAAAAGAAATTCTAAGATGGTCTGCAATGGGATTGTTATTAAATGATAAAAATATTGGAGATAATGTGGTTTTTAAATCACAATCGCAAAATAGCGTAAATGAAAAATTTACATGGCGCCTTGGTGAGAACGATACCATCACCAATCAGTATAATGAATCTATTTCAAGATTTAGTTCGCATGCAGTTGATTTAATCCTTACAGTCAGGGTATATGATGGTAGCATAGCATTTCGTTATGAAATAACCGAACCGCAGCGATCAACAGGAAACAGCATTAAAAAAGAGTATACGCAGTTTAATTTTCGTGAATCCTATACACTTTATCAGTATAACGGCGAATCTGTTTTTACACCGGTCAGTATTGATACTTTCAGTAAGACCTGTGATTTCCCTGCCACCCTTACCAATGGTAAATATTATATTAGTATAGGTGAAGCTGCAAATATTTCCTATTCGAAAGGAGAACTTAAAAAAAGTGATGTGATGCATGGCCTAACAGTAACATGTCCCCGGGATTCTGCAATAAAATTTGATGCAAAGTTTAGGTCGCCCTGGAGAACCATTAGCATATCAACTTCAGCTATTGGTTTACACAAATACAGTGAACTCAATCTGAAACTAAATGAACCTTCTTCAGCGATGATCCCGGATTGGATAAAGCCGGGCAAATTAATACGATCTCAACTCAACACTCAAGCGGGTATTGATTGTATAGACTTTGCTGTTAAAAACCATTTTCAATATATCATGTTTGATGCGGGCTGGTATGGTGCAGAATTCCGTTCTTCATCCGACCCCACCCAGGTTATTCCACAAATTGATATGCTTAAGGTAATTCAATATGGAAAAGATAAGGGAATCGGAGTGATACTTTACGTAAACTATATTGGATTAAAAGCTAGACTTGACGAAATATTGCCATTATATAAGAAATGGGGAGTAGCCGGTTTGAAATTCGGGTTTGTAGACGGATTAACGCAAGACGGCATCACCTGGCTCATTGCTGCCATTAAAAAAGTAAACGACTTTGGCTTTGTTCTCGATATTCATGATAATTATAAACCTACCGGCTTAAGCAGAACATACCCTTCACTACTCACACAGGAAGGTATAAGAGGCGATGAAAACAGCCCCGATGCATTTCACAATACGGTTTTACCCTTTACAAGATTTTTGGCCGGGCCTGCAGATTTTACTTTCTGCTTTCCCAATTCAAAAAACAATTTTAGTAAAAACATTAAAGTAAGCATGGCGCAGCAGCTTGCATTAACAGTTGTATATTTTAGCCCCTTGCAGGCTATCTTCTGGTATGGCCAACCCAATGATTATACCAATGAACAGGAGATTGAGTTCTTCAGGCGGGTGCCTACAACCTGGAATGAAAGCCATTATCTTTCCGGTGACATTGGAAAAAACATTAGTGTGGCGAGGAGAAAAGAGAATGACTGGTTTATAGGAAATGTTGCAGGGCCCGAAGATTGGCAGACCAGCATTCGTTTGTCTTTTTTAACGAAAGGTAAAAATTACCGGGCAACAATTTATGAAGATGATGGGCAGTCGGGTATCCGGAAACGAAATATAAATGTTAAGCAGGGTGATTTGTTTCCCGTTGACCTAAAAGCAAAGGGAGGGCAGGCTATCATTTTAGAGCAGGTAAATTAAAATGTTGGCCAGGTAGAATTTGAGGCCCGGGGTTATTCATTTATTTATTACCGGTTTAACTACTCATATAATTTGACCTTATTCCTGTTTCAGATTTCTAAGAAATAAACCACTGCGATAACCCTTTTCAATTTCTTTAGGTTGTCCATTGTTTAAAGTTCATAAAATTACTTTGCTCCTTTCTTTTCCTAACTATTTATTGTTTCAGCTTTTTTTATGATACTAATATATAAGGAGTAAAGGTTTACTGCACAGATTTTAGATTCAAATTGGTAAAAGGATAAATAAACTCCGGAAAATCACGCATTAATTTCCCTGTTAAGGCATAATTACCCCCCTTATTAACCCGCCCCGGGTACTTTCGGACTATTAATTCATTTAAACAAACGCTTGTGTATGAAAAAAATCGCATTGCTGCTTTTTTCTATGTGTACCCTTCTCCTGGTACATGCACAGGGGCAGCTGGTGAAAGGTAAGATCTCAGATGATACCGGGAAACCTTTATCCGGCGCTACTGTAACAGTTCGGGGAACAACATTAAATACCATTACCGCGGCCGATGGAAGTTTCCAGATTGGAACCGCCAGCCAGGTAAAACCGGTCCTGGTCATTAGCTATGTAGGCTACCAGACACAGGAATACACGGTAAAAAACAATTCCGATTTTACTGTTCAACTTCAACCCGACGTACGTGCATTGAATGACGTAGTGGTGGTTGGTTATGGTGTTCAAAGAAAGAAAGACATTACCGGTGCCAGCAGCACTGTTAAGGCTGAAGAGATCGCGAAAAGACCATTAACCAGGTTAGAACAGGCACTTCAGGGTACTACTGCGGGGGTTAATGTTATTAGTCCAAACGGACAACCAGGTGCTGGTTTGCGTGTAAAGATCAGGGGTGCCAACTCAATTACCGGTGGTACTGAACCTTTGTATGTAATAGATGGTAACATAGGTTCCGGTTCCGATGTAAATGTGAACGATGTAGAATCGATCGAAGTTTTAAAAGATGCGGCGTCAACAGCAATCTATGGTTCCAGAGCTTCAAATGGTGTTGTTTTAATTACCACCAAATCCGGAACTTCCGGCAGGGCAAGAGTGAATTTTAGCACATGGTTACGTAGCGACCAGATGCCGAGAGAACTCGACCTGATGGGACCTTATGATTTTGCGCGTTCAGTAAATGCCCAATTCCTGGCAACTGCAGCTCCCGGTGCAATTCCTCCTTTCTCAGATGCACAATTGAAAGAATTTCAGTCTGGCACAAATAAAGGAACCGACTGGCAGGATGCACTTCACCGCACAGCACTTGTTCAAAACTATCAATTGGATCTTAGTGGTGGTAATGAAGGGGTGAAATACTATTTTTCTGTTGGTTATTTAAATCAACCGGGTATCATCCTGAATACATGGTACAAAAGAACATCTATCAGGGGAAATGTTGATGTAAAGCTCAACAATAAAATGAACCTGAAATTCCTGACAACCGTTAACATTCCTCAATCACATAATATCAGTTATGGGGGTGGATTAACCGATCCGATGAACCAGGCCGTTGAATGGGATCCTACTTCTCCCATCCGCGACCCTGTAACCGGAAAATATATCAGCAATTCTAAATATGCTTCTATCCAGTTTAACCCGGTAGCGCAGGCAGAAAGCCAGTATCGTGATAATATCGCAACTAATATTTCTGGTTCAGCAATTTATACGTACAGGATTTTTAATGATCTCACATTCACTTCTACCAACGTGTACAATATTGGTAATGGCTATGGCCAGAACCAGGATGGTCCGGGTACAAGCGCCTACAATGGTAATAACGGTAGCATACAAACGAATTCAAACAGGTCGAGAGGTTTTTTAACCAGTAACTATCTTACCTATAAAAAACGTTTTGGTGATCATTCCATAAACCTGACGGGATTATTTGAATACCAGGAAGGTTCTAATACCAATGTTAGTGCTACTGCAAAAAACCTTTCTACCTATGAACTTGGTTATTACAACCTGGGTTTAGGCGGTGCACAAACCACGGCTTCAGGTTATTCAGCTGATGCGCTGGTGTCTTACATGGGTCGACTTTATTATTCATATAAAGACAAGTACACGCTATCTGCCAGCGTACGTACCGATGGTTCTTCTCACCTGATTGAAAAGTACAGCACATTCCCTTCAGTAGGTTTGGCATGGAATATCAAGAGAGAAAACTTCATGGAGAATGTAGGATTGTTCTATGACCTGAAACTGCGTGCTTCATATGGTCAAACAGGTAACCAGGCCGTGCCGGCTTATTCCACTATTCCCGGTATTAACGTAGGTATAAATAATAACAACCAAACTACCTATTATTATGGTGGCGGATTGAACGGTGGTGCAGTTGCAACTACGCTTGGTTCTGCAGTATCAAGCACCCTGCAATGGGAGAAAAAGAAAACCTTTGATGCGGGATTTGATGCGGCATTTCTAAATGGAAGGTTGAATTTAGTAGTAGATGTTTATTCAAGTAAGATTACCAATCTTCTTTTTAACCGTCCTATATTCTCATATGCCGGTGGTGGTAATGCTCAATCAAATGTTGGTACCGTATCCAATAAAGGTCTTGAAATTGCTATCAGCGGAACGCCGGTTGCCAAAACTGATTTCAAATGGACTACCAATTTTAATATCTCATTCAACAGGAACGAAGTGGTTGACCTGGGTGGTTTACCCGATAATCAATTGTTCATCGGTGGAAATAACACTTTCAACTCTATGTTGAAAATAGGACAGCCATTAGGTGAATTTGTAGGTTATAAATTCCTGGGAACCTGGAAGAGCAGCGAAGCTGCATTGGCTGCTCAATACAAAATGAAGCCAGGAGATGCAAAATACCAGGATGTAAATAACGATTTTGCTTACACAGCTGCTGATTATTTACCACTGGGTAATGCAACACCTGATTTCTCATGGGGATTTATCAACGACTTCGTTTATAAAAATTTCACTTTAAGTATTATGTTCCAGGGTCGCCAGGGTGGTGAAATTTATTCTCAAACACTTGCATACCTCTGGGGTGGTTTGGGTGATATGAAAAACGCTACAACTATTGAAGCGGTTCCTGAAAATTTATGGTCTCCCAGTCATGAAACAGACAATCCGGCCTGGAGCAGCACCAGCAAAAACTTTAATGGAAGCAGCCGTTATGTTTACGACGCCAGCTATACCAAGTTGAAAAACCTGTCGCTGATGTACAGCGTTCCTTCCCACAGTTTGTCAAAAATTAAAGTGTCGTCACTCGACATTTATGTGAGTGGACAAAACCTTTGGACAAACACATCTTTTAAAGGATACGATCCTGAAGTTGATCAGCAACCAACCGGCAATGCAATTTCTCAGGGGCAGGAGTTCGGTATTATTCCAAATCCTAAATCCTTTACCATAGGTGTCAGACTTGGACTGTAATAAAAAACATTTTATTAAAAGTAAAATCGTGGGAAATTAAAATTAAGAAAATGAAAAAGCTAAGTTCCATATTAACTTATATACTGGTTGCAGCCGCTGTTTCTGGCGTAATCAGTGCTTGTGATAAAAAACTGGAGGAGGATCCAAAAGCTAAATTAACTCCTGATAGTTATTACAAAACACAAAACGATCTCAATGCAGCTGTTGCAGGTATGTATGTTGCATTGGCGAGAGATGGTGCCTGGGGGTTTACCAGCAAAATGACTTCTTATTTTGGATCTGATGATTTAACAACAGATCCGGGATTAAATAAAGGAGACTTTCGTGAGTTTGATCGCCTGTCGGGCAGTAGCAGTAATGGTAGCATGCCCAATCAATGGGATGGTCCCTGGTCGGCTATTTACAATGCAAATGCCATCATCACCAACTCCGATGGTGTTCCTGCTGTTTTGCCTGCTGAAATTGCAGCTAAAAATGAAGCAATTGGTAATGCATATTTTATAAGAGCGATTACTTACTACTACCTGGTAAGAACTTTTGGTCAGATACCTGTTGTAACCGGTACAATTGATCCGTTTATAAGCCAACCAAGAAAATCGGTTGATTCAGTGTATGCACTCGTAGTTTCCGATTTGCAAAAAGCAAAAACGATGTTGCCTCCTGATAAAAAACAAGGGAAACCAAACTCATATGCAGCCAGCGCTCTATTGGCCGATGTATATCTCACAATGGCAGGATGGCCTTTGAACAAAGCAGAGAATTATGCATTATCTGCAACAGAAGCAAAGAATGTGATGCAGTCTGCCAAGTATGATGTTAATACGCCCTATGCCCAGGTATTTACCACCAATAATTCTTCTGAAACCATTTTTGCTTTGAATTATAGTGTTGCCGGAAATATTCCGAACAGGAGCTTTGGTTCAACCAGCGTTCCCCTGGAAGAAGCTGCGCGCAGCAACAATACAGGTTGGGATGATTTTTATCCTGAAATTAATTTTTATAAGAACGCTCCTGCGTGCACACGCACTGATGCAACATTTTATACAACGATAAAATTAAGACAGGGTTCTGCGCCCAACTTTACCTGGACACTTGTGAACTGGGATGATCCTTCTACTAATGCACGACACCCTTACTACAAAAAATTCCGCCAGGGATTGGTAGATGCTTCAGGAAAAGCAGATGGTGTACAGGAAACAGCAACCACTATCGAAGACATGCAGCCAAGTACCAACAAGGAAACAACAGTGATACGTTATCCTGCGGTATTATTGAATTTTGCAGAAGCATCTGCCATGGCAGGTGGTGGCCCAACTGCTGAAAGCTATGCGGCTATTAACCAGGTTAGAACACGCGCAGGATTACCTAATCTTACCCCGGGTCTTTCACAAACAGCATTCAGAGATTCGGTTGTGTACGAGCGTGCTTATGAGTTCGCAGGTGAATTTGGAGTACGTTGGTTCGATATCGTGCGTTTGCAACTGCTTCCTAAAGTTGTTGCAGCAAGGCACCCAAGTGAAAACTCTATACCAACCGGTACAGATTTCAGTAAGAAATATTTAGCCCCTATACCTTTTAGAGAAATGTCTCTGAACCCAGATTGGAAACAAAATGACGGCTACTAATAACCGAAATTTTGTATTTCAATAATATCGTATAACCATGCATGTTGCATGCATGGTTATATTTTTTTAATGCTACATCAAATCCGAATGGAATAAATCGGGCAAGTTCATCAGCAGCACGTAAAATTAATTTTCATGAAGTGTTATTTTTATTTAATCGTCATCCTGGGTGCGCTGGGCTCTTCCTGTTCCCAAATTTCAGGCAGTGATGCAGGTAGCTCCAAAACTGCAATGGAATATATTGATCCTACCATCGGTAACGTTGGCCAACTATTGGAGCCAACACGACCAACTGTTCAGCTTCCCAACCAGGTTATCCGGTTTTACCCGATCAGGAAAGATTATCTCGATGATCAGATATCCAGTTTTCCTTTAACAGCAGTTTCTCATCGCCTCGGTGAAGTTTTTTCTATTAAACCTGTTTTAGGAGAAGTGAATTCGCAAAAATGGGAAGATCGCATGTCTTATGATCACGACCTGGAAATAACTAGGCCCTGGTATTATTCAACTTACCTGTTAGATGATGATATTACAGTTGAATTTGTTCCCGGAAAAAAAACGGGCTATTTCAGGTTTAGTTTCCCCGAAGGCAATAATAAAAGTTTATTATTTGCAAACTTTAATAATGGTGAATCCTCCTGGAGATTTCTTTCCGGAAGTGAACTGGTAGGAATGGAAACATATCATGGAGATATTAAAGTGTATATGTATGGTGTATTCAGTACAGATGGACAACCGGGTGTAGGGGATAGCGGAAAACTCAGGAAGGAAATGATGGTGTCGGGTGCGCGGGTAACATCCTATATAGGTTTTCCCTCTTCAACACGTTCAGTTGAATTCAAATACGCGATCAGTTTTGTGAGTAACGAACAGGCAAAAAAGAATTTTGAAAAAGAGATCAGGCAAAAGCAATTTGATGATTTTAAAGTGGACGCAGAAAGTGCATGGGCACATATCATGTCGCAGGTTAAGGTAGAAGGCGGAACAGAAGCACAAAGAAGATCTTTTTATACTGCGCTCTATCGTTGCCACGAAAGGATGGTGAATATCAGCGAAGACTCACTCTATTATAGCGGATACAATAAACAAATCAATAAAGATCCGCGACCGTTTTATGTTGATGACTGGTCATGGGATACCTACCTGGCGCTTCACCCTTTGCGCACTATTTTACACCCGGCACAGGAAGAAGATATGTTACAATCCTATGTGCGTATGTATGAGCAAAGTGGCTGGATGCCTACCTTCCCTGTATTATTCGGCGATCATGCATGTATGAATGGCTTTCATTCAACAATCACTTTCCTCGATACTTATCGTAAAGGTCTACGCAATTTCAATGTAGAAAAAGCTTACGAAGGTGCCAGGAAGAATGCATTGGAAGCAACATTATTACCCTGGGAAAATGGTCCGAAAACAGAGCTTGACGACTTTTATCATACACAGGGTTATTTACCTGCATTGGCACCAGGTGAAAATGAAACGGTGAGTGCTGTGCATTCCTTCGAGAAACGACAGGCGGTTGCCGTTACACTCGGTGCCAGTTTCGACGAATGGGCGCTTGCTGAAATGGCAAAGGATTTAAAGAAAGGAGAAGACGCTAAGCTGTTTGAAAAAAATGCATTCAATTACACCCATATCTGGAACAATGATCAACGTTTCTTTCTCCCAAAAGATAATAAAGGAAACTGGATTGCTATTGATCCCAAATTTGACGGGGGAATGGGCGGAAGAGATTATTATGATGAGAACAATGGCTGGACTTATCTTTGGCAGGTTCAACACGATATTCCAGGGTTGATAAATTTAATGGGAGGTAAAAAAGCATTCGAAGAAAGATTGGATCAATTATTTCGTGAAGGACTCGGACGATCACGTTACGAGTTCTGGGGAAAATTTCCGGACGCAACAGGCCTTGTAGGACAATATTCAATGGGGAACGAGCCGAGTTTCCACATTCCTTATCTCTATAATTATGCAGGTGCTCCATGGAAAACACAAAAGGCAATCAGGTTCCTGCTCGATACCTGGTTTAAGGATAATATATTTGGTATTCCTGGTGACGAGGATGGGGGTGGTATGTCGGCCTTCGTGGTTTTTTCATCGATGGGATTTTATCCCGTAACGCCGGGAACACCAGTATATAGTATAGGAAGCCCGGTGTTTTCTAAAGTCACTATCGCACTGGATAACGGGAAGGAATTTACTGTGGTCGCAAAAAATAGTTCAGTGACCAATAAATATATTCAACGGGCCAGTATGAATGGAAAAGAAATCAATAATCCATGGTTTACTCATGAACAGTTAATTGAGGGTGCTGTGTTGGAATTGGAAATGGGACCCAGGCCTAATAAGCAGTGGGGAGCAAATGTTGCTCTTGCAGATAGTCATCCCTGGAAATGAGAATAACAGCCTCAGTGTCGCTGCTTTTTCATATGCATATTGCTTTCAAATAAAAGCAATTTTCAGCCTGGGAAAAGAAATGCGACAAGGTTAAAAAAAAATCTGTGAAGAGAGAGGCCGGCATTTCCCAGCTATTTGAAAATGATCTCAACGAGTCAGGTATGTAAACAATGCGTTGAAAAATATTACCGAATCATCTGGCGGAAATACAATTTTTAACGTTTTTTTCCGGGTGGTTTTCATGTAAATTTCCGCCAAATTTTTTTTGATGTGATCTGTTCCCGGATCGGATCAACTTTACTAAAAGAAAGATATTATTTTTACAAACGCTTATGTTGAGGTATATAAATTGTTTTTTGATTGCATTATCACTTACGGCTACCGGGTGGGCTCAATCTTATGGTTTGATGTTTAACAGCCATGAAGTGGTGTTGGAGAAAAGAACTTCGCTCGACCTCTCACCCTCAGACTCTTTTTGCTTCAGGAAAAATTTTGATCTTTCATTTGAATTGAGTTTTAAACCCAATCACCAGGTGAGTTTTGGTTATGTGCTCCGTATGATTTGTGGGGATCAGAATGTAGACCTGATGTATAACCAACCCACGTCTTCCTTTAATATTGTAGTAGGCGAAAGTTTTTCGGGAATTAGTTTTAAAGTTGATAGCCTTAAACTCTTCCGCGACTGGAGCAAAGTAAACCTGTCAGTTGACCTTAACCGTTACGAGCTGAAATGTTTCCTGAATAATAAATTGATCGGAACAACCAGGTTGCCGGTATTGAACCATTGCTTTAAATTTCTGTGGGGAGCAAATGATTACCAGAAATTCAAGACACGCGACATTCCCCCGATGAAAATTAAAGACATCAGGATTGCTGAAGACAAAAAGGAGAAGTATTACTGGCCATTAAATGAAAAATCGGGTGATGTTATATATGATAAGATCAGCCAAAAAGAAGCGCGGGCGAAAAACCCCGATTGGGCCATGCCTAAATATCAGAATTGGGAACAGATCGCATCTTTTACTACGAATGGCTACGCAGGTGTTGCATTTGATTCCAAACAGGATAAATTATATATTACCTGTGCTGATTCAATGGGTGTTTTCACTTTCGGCCAGGAGCAAAAGTTAGATTGGGTACCAGTTAAACATCAGAATTTCTTACTGGCGCACCAGGCCATTTATGATACCGTTCGACATAAGTTATGGGATATCTATCCGGATCTGAAAAAAGTTATCCCTTACGATTTCAAATCCAGGGCTTGGGAATACACTTACCCGGGCGGGCCTATTCGTGTTACCGAATACTGGCATGGTAACAAATTTATTTCAACTGCCGATAGTTCCCTGTTTTTTATTGGCGGTTATGGATACCTGAGATATAAAAATTTGATTCAGCGTTATCGTTTCGATTCAAAAAAATGGGACACGCTAAAACCTTCGGGCGATTTTTTGCCTCCTAAATACCTGGCAGCTTTGGGTACTGATCCCAGGGGAGAAAATGCCTATATCATAGGAGGGTATGGTAGCCATTCGGGCGACCAGATGCTGGATCCACGTTATTATTACGACCTGTTCCGGTATAACGTAAAAGAGAATTCTTTCAGGAGAATATATAGTTTTAAGCCATTGATTACAGCCTCAACTTTTGCCAATAGCCTCGTCATCGATCCTGCAACCAATACATTTTACGGATTGAATTTTTCCAACGACAGTTATAATTCCAGCCTCCAACTGGTTAAAGGTTCACTAACCGATTCTGTGCTTACATTGGTGGGCAGCCCAATCCCTTACAATTTTCACGATGTACAATCATTTGCAGATTTGTATTATTCACCAAGTAGTAATAAATTAATTGCAGTAACTCTTTTTTATTCTGAAGTGGAGGCAAAAGAGCTGGTAGATGCAAGGGTAAAATATACCGACGTAAAAGTATTTACCCTGAATTTCCCGCCAGAGCCCATCAACACCAATATCCAGCACGATACTACTACTCCGGCAAGCGTAGGCTACTGGAAATTGATAGTACCGGCACTATTGGTATTGGGAGTTGGCTTAATTTACTTCCTGAGAAGAAAACAGCCGAAGCTAACAGTAATGGATACCCCAGTTGCAGACCCGGTGAAAAATAGCGAAGGAAGCCACTATGTTCCCGCAGCCTACCAGCAAGCTGCTCACGAAAAGTACCAGCCTTCAGCAATTTATCTTTTCGGGCAATTCCAGGTTTTCGATAAAGAAGGCAATTCTATTACGCGATTGTTTACTCCATTGCTGAAAGAACTATTACTGGTAATCATTATTTATTCTGTCAGGAATGGCCGGGGCATTTCTTCGGAATCATTAAACGAAATTCTCTGGCAGGGAAAATCAGACAAGGATGCGGGAAACAATCGCTCTGTGAACCTGGCTAAATTGAAAGTAATATTTGAAAAGATTGGCAATTGCGTGATCAATAAGGATTCAGGTTACTGGCAATTTCTTACACCCGATGAACAGGTGTATGTTGATTATAAAAAGTATGTTTCGCTTTTACAATCCAGCACTAAGGTGGATAAGGAATTTATACAGTCGCTGGCAGAGATTGTAAGACGTGGACCCTTCCTGGCTCAAACAGAATGGAAATGGCTGGATGATGTGAAATCCGAGGTTTCCAATTCTGTTGTAGAAAGTTGTCTTGATTTTATCCGTTCGCAGGACCTGGCGAAGGATCCTGAATTGGTAGTAGAAATTACTAACTATATTTTTTATTTTGATCAGCTCAATGAAGATGCGCTTACTTTCCGTTGTAAAAGCCTCGTATTGCTGAAGCGCCATGCCCTTGCCAATAATTCCTATATCAAGTTTGTGAAAGATTATAAAGAGATATATGGCGAAGATTTTGGAAAATCATTCCATGAAATAATTGCATGACAAGAAAGCCGCCATCATACCAGGATGAAAAAAAAGATCAGCCAAAGTCGAAGAAAAAGTTGATCCTTTTTAAAATCATCAGTGCACTGTTGCCTTTTTTTGTTCTGTTAATAATTGAACTCCTGCTTCGCGTTTTTCACTATGGTTACGATCCGCGATTGTTTATCGAGTCTTCTTCCGACGGTCAGTACATGGTGATGAATCCCAATGCATCCAGGGTATATTTTACTAACCAGGCCATTGCAACTACCGGAAATGTTGAACCTTTCAGGAAAGAAAAGGGTATTAATACTTTCCGGATTTTTGTATTGGGCGAATCAACTACAATCGGTTATCCTTTTTTTCACAATGGGTCGTTTCACCGATGGTTGCAATACCGCCTCATGCATGAATTTCCTGAAAAAAACTTCGAGATCATCAACCTCTCACTGACTGCCGTTAATTCCTATACGGTATTGGGCTTTGCAAAACAATTGCTGAACTACGAACCTGATGCGGTTCTCATTTATACCGGCCACAACGAATATTATGGAGCATTGGGTGTTGCGTCTACCGATAAGTTGGGCGGCAACCAGTTTTTGGTGAAAACGGTTATCCGGGTTCGTCAACTCAAACTGGGTCAATTGCTCACCAACATAATAGCTAAGCTGAGTAATGTTTTCGCGGCAAAGAAAAGCCCGGGCGGTAAAACAAGAATGGAACTGATGGTAGGGGACCAGCAGATTGCTTTTCAATCGCACCTCTATCAAAAAGGAATTGCGCAGTTTCGTAACAATATGGATGAAACATTGCGTTTGCTGAATAGCAAAAACATACCGGTATTTATCAGCAATCTCGTAAGCAATGAAAAAAATCTTCCGCCATTTATCAACATAGATCCTGATAGCTTACAAGTTCCCGATTTTCAAAAAAACTATCATGCTGCCATCCAGGCTTTACAAACTGGCGATTCCATAACAGCCTCATCATCTTTTACGCGCGCAAACCAGGCTTATTCTTTGCACGCAAGCTGCAACTTTTATTTGGGCCGGCTGGCGCTGGCAAAACAAGCTGGTAAAAATGCTTCCGCGTATTTAAGCAAAGCGAAGGATTTGGATGCGCTGCGGTTCAGGGCACCAACTGCCATAAATGATGTGATTCGTGAACTATGCAGTCGTTATACCAATACCCACCTGGTTGATTCGAAATCTTTATTCGAAGATAATTCGGCCGGCAAAATTATTGGCGACGAATTAATGATGGAACACGTACACCCTAACCTGATGGGATATGCGCTATTATCGGAGGGTTTCTATACCGCGTTGAGGAAAGAAAACCTGCCCGCCGGTACCGGAACTCCTATGAGTTTCCGGGAGTTGCTGAAATCCATGCCCATAACTGCTATGGATTCGCTTGCCGGTAAATACAGGATCGATCATTTAAAAAGTGGCTGGCCTTTTAAAAATGCTGTAGCTGTGTTTCCTGATAGTAGTAAGCTTGATACCGAAGAGAAAAGACTGGCTTATGCCATTGCCTTCCGGCATCTCAACTGGTCGGATGCCAATGCAAACCTGTATCAGTATTATATCAGTCATCACGACCTGGCAAATGCGAAGATTTTAGCGGAATCACTTGTATTGGAATACCCCGGCGAAGAATCGTATTATAATAATGCTGCCAATATCTGCGGTGAATTAAAAGACAATGACAATGCTATCTTTTATTTTAGAAAATCATTTGACCTTTCTCCGGCTCTTGAAAAAGCCAGGTTTCTTTTTCCTTTATATTTATTGCAAGACCAACCAGATAAAGCCATACCTTATCTGGAATATGTGATCAATAATGGCACTGCGTCATTGAATTCAGTGAGAATCCTGGCAATACAGATTAATGAATTGAAAAGAGAATTATACAGCGATAGTATAAACCAGGAATTGCTGAACAAGGTAGCCGCCAAATATTTTGAAATGGGTAACCGTGCTGTGGCTGATAAATATGTAAAGAAAGTTTTAACCATCAATGCCAGTAATCCAGACGCGTTGCAAATGCAGGCGCAATTAAAAAAAACCAGTAGATAAAATGAAAAAGATCATCAGGGAACTTAATCGGAAACAGTGTGTGGAGTTTGGTTTGGTAGCGGTACTGGTAACAGCTTTACTGGCATGGTACTACAAAGGTGAACCTTACCTGGTAGCTGTTTTTTTACTTAGCCTCGTCACACTGATGCTGCCAATCCTGTTCTATCCTTTTGCGGCGGCCTGGTTTATTTTAGGTTATTTGCTTCACCAGGTTAGTTCCCGGGTATTGCTCACTGTTATTTTTTTTCTTGTAGTGTTTCCTGTTGCTTTTATCAGGCGGATAGCGGGGAAGGATAACCTGAAAATTAGGCAGTTTAAAAAAGAAAAACAATCCGTATTGGTGGTGAGGGAACATCTTTACAAAAAAGCAGACTTATTGCACAGCTTTTGAAACCACAAACCTTTTGTATGGAGTTTTTAAAAGAATTATGGCTATTTCTTAAAACCAGGAAGAAGTTTTGGTTACTTCCTTTGATTGTGCTGTTGCTATTATTAACCATTTTAATGGTGATGTCGAGCGTTCCTGCGCTGGCTCCTTTTATTTACAGTATATTCTGATCCATTGCCAACAATAATCTTAGGTATTTCAGCTTTTTATCATGACAGTGCAGCGGCACTGATTATTGATGGAAAAATTATTGCTGCAGCACAGGAAGAACGCTTTACCCGGGTAAAGCATGATGCCTCGTTCCCGATTCAGGCAGTGAAATATGTTTTGGAAGAAGCCGGCCTGGATGTAAATGAGCTCACCGCGATTGCGTTTTACGATAAACCATTATTGAAATTCGAAAGATTGCTGGAAACCTATCATGCATTTTCACCAGCAGGACTGGGTTCTTTTATCAGGGCAATGCCTGTTTGGATGAAGGAGAAGATGTTCACTAAGCGTACTATCCGCCGTCAATTAGGCTTGAAAGCTTCAACAAAAATTCCGATCCTGTTCCCTGAACACCATCTTTCGCACGCTGCCAGTGCTTTTTATCCATCAACTTTTGAAGAGGCAGCAATATTAACGATCGATGGAGTAGGCGAGTGGTCAACCACCAGTATATGCAAGGGCAATAAAAATCAAATCGAGCTCTTGCGTGAGATCCATTTTCCGCACTCATTGGGTTTGTTGTATTCGGCTTTCACCTATTACCTCGGCTTTAAAGTGAATAGTGGCGAATATAAAGTGATGGGACTGGCGCCGTACGGTAATGCCAATGACACGGAAACAAAAAAGTTTAAAGAAAATATTATTGAAAAGCTGATTGATATAAGGGAAGATGGTTCCTTTTTGATGAACATGGACTATTTCAACTATCCAACTGGCTTAACAATGACGCGTGACAAAAAATGGCAGGAAATTTTTGGAATGCCGCGGCGCCAACCTGAATCTGAAATCAGCCAATCGCATATGAACCTGGCATTAGCCGTACAGGAAGTGTTGGAGAAATTAGTACTGATGCTCGTGCAAACAACACAACAACTCACCGGCAGCAGGAACCTGGTATTGGCGGGCGGTGTTGCATTAAATTGTGTGGCGAACAGTAAAATTAAAACGATGGGCCTGTTTGATAATATCTGGATCCAACCTGCCGCCGGTGATGCAGGCGGTTCTTTAGGCGCGGCTCTCGCAGCCTATTATATCTGGGCAGAAAAGGAGCGGACAATAGAAGAAGAGAGTAACCAAATGCAAAACGTTTATCTGGGTCCGCAATTCGGTAACCGCGATATTCAAAAAGTCATCACCCGGTACCAGGCCGATTATCAGGAGTTTAAACATTTTGATGAACTCAGTGCTTTCATCAGCAAAAAAATTTCCGAAGGTAATGTTATTGGCTGGTTCCAGGGACGTATGGAATTTGGACCCCGATCTTTAGGAAATCGCAGTATACTGGCCGATCCGCGAAATCCCGCCATGCAAAAGCGATTGAACCTGGGTGTAAAATACAGGGAAGGATTTCGGCCCTTTGCACCCAGTGTACCGGAAGAAGATGTTGCAGAATATTTTAACTGGAAGGAAAGTTCACCTTACATGTTATTTGTTGCCAGTGTAAAAGAATCATGGCGAAATGCTGAACCGGAAAACTATCATGCATTGGGTTTATACCAGCGTTTGTATCATCAACGTTCTTCATTTCCTGCGATTACGCATATTGATTACTCAGCGAGAATACAAACAGTAGAAAAATCTGCCAATATCCGATACTGGCAACTCCTTCGCGACTTTAAAACCATCACCGGCTGCAGTATTCTCATTAATACCTCATTCAACCGCAGGGGTGAGCCAATGGTTTGTACCCCCACAGATGCTTATTTGTGTTTTATGAATGCAGATATCGACTATCTCGTTTTAGGTGATTTTGTTTTTGATAAGAAAAAGCAAACTCCATTGACTGAATTCAAGCGAATTACAACATTGGACTGATCATGGCAAATTACATTTTCTACACGCACTGGTTTATCGAAATCCTGCTTCGTTTGTAAATTCTAAAGATTTTCGGTTGTTATTTATATTTAATTTTCAGGAAGGGAGTCAAATTAATATCCAATTAAACTTTTATTAAGCTATTGCCGGTTACTTGCAACCTGCTATTGCCATAAGATCCTGTCATTGAACAAAACGATTGTATGCTTTTATGTAACCTTTGTTTCCCTTTTGAATTTTGCATTCCATCTGTTTACGCCATACATTACCTGGATCCTTAGAATTCAACTTAAGTTTACCATTCCCCCTACAATTTTTCACCATACATTTTTCTAAACTAAACGGTCGGAAAGAAAAGGAGTAACAGGATAGTAAATCAGCTTGTTTCCTTGAAGTCTTTTCACTACCAGCTTAAAAACAAAAAACATGAAAGAATTGCCAAATGAAAAACATCCAAGCCGGAGAAAGCTGATGAAGATGCTGGCGCTGGGTTCTGCAACAGGGCTCGCTACATTATTTGACAGCCCTAAAGCGCGTGCCGAAAAATATGAAACACCTGCCTATGCAAAGGGCATGGCACCTGTTACCATCAAAAGTGTAAGGGCCATCACCACAGCACCCGGTGGCGCCAACCTGGTGATTGTGAAAGTAGAAACATCTGAGCCCGGTTTATATGGAATAGGCTGTGCCACTTTTACGCAGCGGGCGTTGGTTGTTGTTCCCGCAATCAATACTTATTTAAATGATTTTTGCGTGGGAAAAGATGTAGACAATATAGAAGACCTGTGGACATCTACCTACCTGAGTTCCTATTGGCGAAATGGACCAGTATTAAATAATGCATTGTCTGGTTTGGACCAGGCTTTATGGGATATTAAAGGAAAAAGAGCAGGCATGCCCGTGTATAAACTCTTTGGAGGAAAAAGCAGGGTGGCTGTAGATACCTACACACATGCAAGCGGTAAAACAATTGAAGCAATTGCAGACAGTGTACAAAAGTATATGGACCAGGGTTGGAGACATGTACGTATACAGCAGGGAGGTTATGGCGGTGTTGGTACCATGGAATTCACACCTGATTTTAAAACAGAAAATTTTGGTAGCAGCAGGCCAACAGATGATTTTACTGATACGGCAGAATATCTTCGCCGCGTTCCAAAAATGTTCGAATATGTAAGAAAGAAATGTGGAGAGAAAGTGGAACTTTTGCACGACATGCACGAACAGGGCGACCCTATAGGCGCTATCAACATGATCAAACAACTGGAACAATATCGTCCCTATTTTATTGAAGATCCGTTTTCACCCGAAAACATGGAATGGTTTAGGCAGCTTCGCCAGTCTACCACCGTTCCTTTGGCAATGGGAGAGCTTTTTAATAATATCAATGAGTTCAGGGAGCCGATGGCCAACCGGTTATTTGATTTTATACGCTGTCATATTTCACAGATTGGCGGTATCACTCCTGCTATGAAAGTAGCACGCCTCGGTGAATGGTTTAATGTAAAAACCGCCTGGCATGGTCCCGGGGATACCTCACCTGTTGGACATGCGGCCAATAATAGTATTGATATTGCAGTTTTCAATTTCGGTATCCAGGAATCACAGATATGGAACGATAAGGTAAAAGAAGTGTTCCCTGGCTGCCCTGTGGTAAAAAATGGATATTATTATGTTAGCGAAGAACCCGGGTTGGGCATAGACATTAATGAAAAGGAAGCGGCTAAATATCCCATCAGGGCAAGAGGAATGAATACGCTGAGAAAAAGCGATGGCACTATTATGAAGCCTTAACTGATAAAAGCTACCCGATGTTGAGAAAAAAGGATTTTATTTTAATTTTCGGTTGTGCCTCCCTGTTATCATGGCTATTGATTTGCCCCGAAAAACTGGAGGCGCAATCCGGATCTAAAATAAAAATTGCCTGTATAGGTGCAAGCATTACCTACGGTGCATTCATTGAAAACCGTGAGCAAAATGCATATCCCTCCCGGCTTCAAAAGCTGATGGGAGAAAATTTTGCTGTGCATAACTATGGCGTTAACGGATGCACCATGTTAAAAAAAGGTAACCTGCCGTATTGGAATACACAGCAATACCGCGATGCACTGGCTTTGCTTCCGGATATAGTAATTATTGACCTGGGTGGAAATGATAGCAAACTGGTTAACCGGAAATACCTTGACGAATACGAAAAGGATTACCTGGACATGATCAGTTCTTTCAAACAACTTCCTTCTCATCCACGTGTGCTGCTGATGCTCGCCTATCCTTCATTTGTAAAAGATACTACCGGTATTTGGGACCCTGTTATAGTAAAACAAATCAATCCCCTTATCAGGGAAGTAGCTTTCAAAACAAAATGCGAAGTGCTGGATATGCATTCGGCGTTTATCAACCTGCAGCATTTAATCAAGGACGATATTCATCCTAACGCGGAAGGTGCGGGAATTAGTGCGAAGAAGGTATTCCAGGTTTTGAAACAGCAAAGAGATAAAGATTTTGATATTTTTACGTCAATCAGTAATCAGCAAAATATTTCCTCTTTTAACGGTTATGAATGTGTGAGCTTTAGTTTTGCTGGTCGTTCCTGTAAAGTGGTTAAACCGAAACTAACAGCAAAGAGCCATCCCTGGGTTTGGCGTGCACGTTTCTGGGGGCATGAACCACAGGCTGATGTAGCTTTGCTGGAACGCGGTTTTCATATTGTGTTTTGTGATGTGGCCGAACTGTTTGGAAACAATGAAGCAATAACAGCCTGGAATGAATTTTACAGGATGCTTACCAAAGCAGGACTTTCAAAAAAAACAGTATTGGAAGGTATGAGCAGGGGAGGTATCTATACATTGAACTGGGCGGCTGTTAATCCTGATAAAGTTGCGGCAGTATACATCGACAATCCCGTACTGGATTTGAAAAGCTGGCCGGGAGGAATGGGAAACGCAATGCGCAGTCCCGCAGAACTGGAGTTATTTAAAAAAGACTACCAGCTGAAAAATGAAGAGGATATCAGGAATTTTAAAGGGAGCCCTATCGACAAAGTAAAAGATATCGTAAAAGGTAATTATCCCATTCTTATCCTTTGCGCAGATGCAGATGAAGCTGTTCCTCCTGAAGAGAATACAGTATTGTTTGAGAAAAAAGTGAAAGAAGAAAATGGCAGGATAACAGTAATCCATAAACCAGGATTTAAACATCATCCGCATAGTTTACCCAACCCGGCACCTATTGTGGATTTTATACTGGAAGCTACCGATAAACCCTAAACTTACACATGTTAAAAAATATAACGGTAATGAACAAATGCATAGAGAATGGTTTGGCAATATTTAGCGTGATAAAAAAGGCGATGCTAATTTTATTTTTAGCTTTTGGTCACGCACAGGCACAACCAGCGGTTTTAAAGCTTTGGTACAATCAGCCGGCCGGTAAAGTGTGGGAAGCGGCATTGCCTGTAGGAAACGGCCGCCTGGCAGCAATGATATACGGAAACCCGGATAAGGATGTGATTCAACTAAATGAATCTTCGGTGTGGAGTGGAGGGCCGAGTCGTAATGATCCCAACGATGCATTAAGTGCATTACCTGAGGTGCGCAAATTGATCTTCGAAGGAAAATATACAGAAGCCGCAAACCTGGCAACGCAGAAAATAAAATCAAATCCCAACAACGGGATGAAATATCAGCCAGTCGGAAATCTACTTCTTTCTTTTCCCGGGCATGAAAACGTAGAGAATTATTATCGGGAACTCGACATAGAGAAAGCCATTGCTAAAACACGCTATACAGTAAACGGTGTTCAATTTACCAGAACAATACTCACGTCTTTTTCAGACCAGGTAATTATTGTGCGTCTTACAGCCAGTAAGCCGGCTTCTATCAGCTTTACAGCTTCTATGTCGAGCCCACAAAAATCATTGGTTTCTGTAAAGGGGAAAGATGAACTTTTATTAACGGGTACAAGTGGAAATAAAGATGGTGTAACAGGCCAGGTAAAGTTCGCGGCCATTGGAAAAATAAAAACCGAAGGCGGATCCATTCAATCAGCCGATAGCAGCATAGAAATTTCTAAAGCCAACGCCGTAACCATTTATATTTCTATTGGTACCAATTTTATCAGTTATAAAGATATCAGTGCAGACGAAAATAAGCGGGCATCGGATTACTTAGCAAAAGCATTATTGAAGCCTGTTTCAAAATTAATAACTGATCATTCTACAGCCTACCAGCGATATTTTAACCGCGTAAAATTAACCCTGGGAAAAACCGATGCTTCTCTGAAACCTACAGATGTACGCATCAGAGAATTTGCAAATGGTAATGACCCCGAATTAGTAACCTTGTATTTTCAATTCGGAAGATACTTGTTGATTTCTTCTTCCCAGCCAGGAGGTCAGCCTGCCAATTTACAGGGCATTTGGAATAATAAAATGGATCCGCCATGGGGTAGCAAGTATACTATTAATATTAATACAGAAATGAATTACTGGCCTGCTGAGATAACGCATCTCTCAGAAATGCACGAGCCTTTAATTCAAATGGTTAAGGAATTATCACAAACCGGCCAGGAAACAGCAAAAAAAATGTATGGTGCAAATGGCTGGGTTGCACATCATAATACCGATTTATGGAGAATCACTGGTCCTGTTGATGGCATTTATTCAGCAATGTGGCCTATGGGCGGCGCATGGCTGAGTACACATTTATGGCAAAAATATTTATATGGTGGCGACAAAAAATACCTGGGAACTGTATATGATGTGTTGACGGGAGTTGCCCGGTTTTATCTCGATTTTTTGGTAGAAGAACCCTCTCATAAATGGTTAGTGGTTTCACCATCCATGTCGCCAGAAAATAGTCCTTCAATACACAGGCGAGTTTCAATTGCTGCAGGCGCAACAATGGATAATCAATTGGTATTTGAAGTTTTTTCGAATGCGATCAAAGCAGCACAGGTGCTCAATAAAGATGAAGCACTGGTTGCAAAAATGAAAGCTGCCCGGGATCGTTTGCCTCCCATGCAGATAGGTCAGTACAGTCAACTGCAGGAATGGTTGGATGATTGGGATGATCCGAATGATAAACACCGGCATGTTTCACACCTGTACGGTGTATTTCCTGGTAACCAGGTGTCGCCTTATCGCACACCGGAATTATTTGAAGCAGCACGCACGTCGCTTATACAAAGAGGAGATATTTCAACAGGCTGGTCGATGGGATGGAAAGTGAATTTGTGGGCAAGATTCCTGGATGGAAATCACGCATACCAATTGATAAAAAATCAGTTAACCCCCGAAGGTGTTAATAAAGGAGCAAATAGTGGTGGGGGCACATACCCCAATCTTTTCGACGCTCACCCACCATTTCAGATTGATGGAAATTTTGGTTGTGCGGCAGGAATTGCTGAAATGCTTATGCAGAGCTATGATGGATCAATTCATTTGCTGCCTGCTTTGCCGGATGCCTGGCCTGAAGGAGAAATAAGCGGGTTACGTGCCCAGGGAGGTTTTGAAATTACCGATTTGAAATGGAAAAACGGGCAATTGGTACAGGTAATCATTACTTCTACGCTCGGCGGAAATTGTAGATTAAGACTGCCTTCGGGGATGAAAATGAAAAATGGGTCGGCCTTCAAATTAGCAAAGGGAGAAAATAAAAATCCATTTTTTGCGGTGCCATCAATACCTAAACCGATTATTTCACCTAAAGCTACCCAAAGCGCAGTAGTGACGAAGGAAACAAAACTATTTGACATTGAAACCCAGCCGGGAAAAACTTATGTGCTCATTGCTGATTAAAAAATAACCAGTATCATATTTATTAGTAATCTAATTGCAGCCTTTGCGTAATACTTTTCTTATTCGTTGCGGTTTATTTTTAACCGCAATGAATAAGAAAAATAAGATGCAAAAAGGATACAGTAAGAATAGATATATCTAATCTTCACTATTATTTTAATTAATAGGAAATTAAGGCATAATTAATCAATTATTAGCTGGCTCACAATTACTTGCATACATATTCTTTAATACAGTTGTGTTAGAAGTGGATTGCTTGTATTACCAGATATTAATTAAATTTCTGTCGTGCTCGGCAATCGGGCCGCTATCGATCTTCATTAGCATATGCAATGCTGTGAATGTATCAGCATGCTTTTGCTGGTTAACTGCAATTTATAATCCTTTTGACCTTCAACCGGTTTTTCGAAAGATATATTCCTACCATATCATGTATTGGAGAATTTGATGACATGTGTTCAAAATTCAATACCCATTGATTTCAGAATTCACAGAGTAACCCTAAATAAAATTCTAAAAAATAATTAAGCAGTTACATGAAACCAACGCTACTTCTTAAAATATTTCTGTGTTTTTCAATATATGCCCAGGCACAAGTGGAAGAACCAACGATGGTAGAGAAAAATGAAAAATCAAATATCGACTATATAGATCCGAAAATAGGCAACGTGGGTCATTTGCTGGTACCAACAAGACCAACAGTACAGGTTCCACATCAAATGATCAGGATGTATCCGCAGCGTACGGATTTTATCAGCGACCAGATTTCATCTTTCCCTTTAAGTATTGTGTCGCATAGGTTAGGGGAAGTGTTTTCAGTTAAACCCTCAACAAATCTAACGGGTGAAGAAAGTTGGCGTGAACCACTCACGTATGATCATGATCTAGAAATTACCCGGCCCTGGTTTTATTCAACCTACCTGGTTGATAAAGATGTTAAAGTAGAATTCGCACCCGGAGCTAAAGCCGGTATCTATCGTTTTTCATTTTCCAAATCCAGCCCAAAAGCAATTTTATGGGGGAATTATAACAGGGGAAATTCATCTTACAAAATGATTTCAGACAAGGTTATAACCGGGATGGAGACATATCACGGAAATATTAAAGTTTATCTCTACGGCGAGTTTAATATTCCGGGCAACATGCAGGTTATAGCAAATGGAAAACTGGAAAGCAAAAATGAAATAGCCGGAGAATCAGTAAAAGCAGCTATTGTATTTGATAAAGCAGCTTCTGCAATTGTTGAATTCAGGTATGCGCTTTCTTATATCAGCAGTGAACAGGCTTTGAAGAACTATAATAAAGAAATTAAAAATATTTCCTTCAATGCTATTTCTGCAAAAGCAGAAAACAGCTGGAAAAAAGTGATTGACCAGATCCAGGTAGAAGGTGGTACTGAAAGCCAGCGCAGGAGCTTCTATACTTCGCTTTATCGTTGTTACGAACGCATGGTAAATATTTCTGAAGATTCACTTTATTACAGCGGCTTTGATCAGCAGATTCATAAGGATAATACTTCATTTTATGTAGACGACTGGTCTTGGGATACCTACCTGGCCTTGCATCCCCTGAGAACAATATTGAATCCTGAAATGGAAAATCAAATGCTGCAGTCGTATGTAAGAATGTATGAACAAAGCGGCTGGATGCCTACTTTTCCTGTACTTTTTGGTGATCATGCCTGTATGAATGGGTTTCATTCTTCTGTTACATTTTTAGATGCTTATCGCAAGGGTTTGAAAGGTTTTGATATTCAGAAAGCATTCCAGGGCTCACTCAAAAACGCAGAAGAAGCAACATTGCTTCCCTGGCGCAATGGGCCAAAAGATAGCCTCACCATTTTTTACCACCAGAATGGATATTTACCTGCCCTGAAAAAACAGGAAAAGGAAACGGTAAGCCTGGTCGACAAGTTTGAAAAACGTCAGGCAGTTGCGGTAACGCTGGGAGCCAGTTATGATGACTGGGCTGTTTCACAATTGGCTAAGGAACTTAATAAGAATTCCGACTATGAAAAATTTAGCAAGAGGGCCAATAACTACAAAACATTATGGAATAGCGATCAAAAGTTTTTCCTGCCTAAAGACGATAAAGGAAACTGGATTGATATAGATCCTGCTTTTGATGGAGGAATGGGAGGGAGAGATTATTACGACGAAAATAACGGCTGGACTTATATGTGGCAGACCCAGCATGATATTCAGGGCTTAATTAATTTAATGGGTGGTTCCAAAGCTTTTGAAGAAAGACTGGATCTGTTATTTCGCAAAGGCCTTGGCCGATCTAAATACCAGTTCTGGAGTGAATTCCCGGATGCAACCGGGTTGGTTGGACAGTTTTCGATGGGAAATGAACCCAGCTTTCATATTCCTTATCTCTATAATTATACCGGTGCTCCCTGGAAAACACAGAAGAAAATCAGGTTTCTGCTAGACCTGTGGTTTAAAGACAATGTTTTTGGTATTCCCGGCGATGAAGACGGTGGTGGAATGACGGCTTTTGTTGTTTTTTCGTCGATGGGATTTTACCCGGTTACACCAGGCCTGCCGGTTTACAGTATTGGCAGCCCGGTTTTCAGTAAGGTAACTATCTCGTTGCCGAACAATAAAAAGTTTACTTTAATTGCCAATAAATGTTCTGTTCAAAATAAATATATCCAAAGTGCAAAAATGAATGGTAAAGTATTGAACGAACCTACATTTACGCACGAACAACTCATCAATGGAGGAATACTTGAATTGGAGATGGGGCCCTTACCCAATAAAACCTGGGGTGGAATAAAATCATTTTAAACTATCCCTGAACAAAAAGAGTAGTGTACATAGTAGAAACAAAGTGAAAATCATTTATTTGAACATTTAATTATTTCTTTTTTGATAAACATAAAATTACCCTCACGTTTAAATTTTTCTCCCCTGTAGGATCAGCTACCTAATGCTAATCACCAGAAAAAACTTTTTTCCGGCAAAATTCCGCTTTCAGGATCATCGTAACCGAATGGCATTCTTTGCAGCGCCTTTATGTAGTCCCAAAGGACTTTCCTTTATACAAAAATTTGTAGAAAATAAATTATGTTAGCATTTTGCAGGCGGGAAAAGTTACATGATTTAATCAGAGACTTAGTTCACTGCCGTTTAAGATGGTAGCTAGTGCCATAAATTCTGTAATTTGACGACTATTTGTAAATAGCTGCGGGTCATTTGCGGCATATTTTTACATAAAACTGCCATATTTTATTATTCAATGAGAGGAAGGAACTGTATTTGTCGTGTTGTTTTTTTTATTTTGACTCTGATTTTTAGCGACCAATTCGTTTATTGCCAATCTGTTGGGCTTGCTTTTGCCAGTAAAGAAGTAGTGCAGGATAAACGAACAGGGCTTGATCTTAGCCCAAAATCAACATTGTGTTTTACCAATAACTTCGAAATATCATTCGACATACTGATACTGCCTAACCGGTATGAATATTTTGGCTATATAATCCGGTTAATTGAAAATGACAAAAGAAATATCGACCTGATATTTGATAACGGCCCCAATCATTTTAAAGTTGTAGTTGGTGAAAATCTCCCCAAGATTGTTTTTAACATCAGCAATGATTTGCTTTTCCAAAAATGGAATAAGATAAAGCTTCAGTTTAATGTTAAGAATAAAACCCTTACAGTTATTGCTGCAAATAAAGAATATAGCCAGCAGCTGGATCTTAATGAGAAAAGCTGTTATAAAATGTTATTTGGTGCTAATAGTTTTGGTGATTTTCAAACCACGGATGTGCCACCTATGAAGATCAGGAATATCCAGGTTTCTGAATCACTGAAGTTGCGAAACGAATGGAAACTGGATGAAGAAGACAGTAATATTGCCAGGGATCACATTGGTAAATCGAATGGTTTAGTGATCAACCCGGTTTGGATCAAGAAACAACATTTTGAATGGCAATTGCAAAAGAGCTTCCTGTTAGATGGACCTGCAAGCGCTGCTTTTGATAAAGAGAGTGGCCGGGTATTTTTAATTGGACTGGATTCGATGATTGATTTTAATACCACCAATGGCCAGATCAATGCCCTAAAATATAATTCAGGCAGGCTTAACTTGTTAAAGGGTAATCAATCACTTTATGATAGTAAAACGCAAAAACTGATTAATTTTTATATCGACCAGAAAACTGTTTCTACTTATAACTTCAGGAATAACACCTGGGATAAAAATTTTGTAACTGCTCCACTCACCGACAACTGGCACGTCAATAAATTCTATTCAAATATTGATTCTTCATTGTACATCTTAGGGGGATATGGACATTTCAGATACAAAAACGAACTAAAGCAATACCATTTTGCCACACAAAAATGGGATACTATTAAACCCGAGGGAGATATGTTTACTCCCCGCTACCTGGCGGCACTCGGCGCAACGGCAGGAGGCTTTTATGTTATTGGCGGTTATGGAAGTGTTTCCGGGCAACAGATATTAAGTCCTAAAAATCTTTATGACCTGCTATATTTCGACATTAAAGAAAAAAGGTTTAAAAAAATATACGAGCTAAAAATTAAGACGGAGGATTTTGTATTTGGGAACTCTCTCGTAATAGATGAGAAGAATAAATCGTATTATGGATTTATTTTCCCTAAACATAAATTTAATTCTTCACTTCAGTTAATTAAAGGATCACTTGAAAACCCTGCTATTCAGATTGTGGGGAGTAGTATTCCTTATCGCTTCCACGATATTAGTTCTTTTGCAGATTTGTTTTTCTGCCCGCTTAGTGAAAACCTGGTAGCACTAAGTTTATTTATGAATGAAAATAATAAAACGGAGGTTTCAGTTTATACATTATCATTCCCGCCACTGGAGCCGGCAAAGACGGTGGCCGAAGAAGTTAAGCCGGCCTTTGTATTGCGCTGGTATCATATCTTATTAATTATCGGTATGATTGGCGCGCTGGCTGCTTTGTTTAAGTTGTATTTCAGAAGAAAAGACGGCCCGGCCAGGGGTGAAGCAGAAACTAATCTTGTTCCGGCTGGTCACCATGAAACAACTGTGTTAACGCCTGCTTCCGAAAGTGAAGAACAACCCTGGCATCCGGAAAGAGAAGTTACAGTTTTGCGTAACCGCATTATGCTATTTGGAGATTTGCAGCTTTTTGATCCTGAGGGTGCAGATATCACTAAATATTTTACGCCTTTAATTAAAGAATTGTTCCTGGTTATATTATTAAATACCATTCGTAATGAACGTGGAATAAGTTCCGAAAAACTAAAAGAGCTATTGTGGTATGATAAAACTGCCGACAGTGCCCGAAATAACCGTTCTGTGAATATTGCCAAACTGAAATCGATACTGGATAAGATGCAGTATTGTGAAGTATCCAAAGAAACGGGTTACTGGAAAATAAATATTGATTATTCGCATATAGGTGTAGACTACGAAGATTATCTCAATATTGTAAAAGACAAGGGAAAACTTGATAAGCAAAAAATTCAACGTTTAGCTGCAATTACACAACGCGGACCATTCCTGTCGAATGTTGATTATGAATGGGTGGAATCCTTCAAGTCAGAAATTTCAAATGAAGTTATCGACACCTATTTGCATTATACCAATTCTATTAAAATTACCGATGATCCTGAGTTTTTGATCAAAATAGCCAATTACATTTTCCATTTTGATTCGGTGAATGAAGAAGCAATGATTATAAAATGCAAGGCACTGGTTACCCTTGGAAAACATTCCCTTGCCAAGAATACTTTTGAAACTTTTAATAAAGAGTATAAAATTCTTTACGGCGAAGAATTTAGAAGCAATTTCCAGGATATACTCGATTAACAAACATTAATTAATCAGCTTTTCATATTCCCATTTCAGTTTTAAAATACATACAGCATTTAAGGGTTCAATAACGGACCCGGGGAACTGTTGATCTAATACAAAAATAATCAGGGGGACTGCTGTATTAACAAAGCAATTAATTCTCATTAATCCTCTATTAATTAATATTTCAGCAGGAAATTTCCTTTTCACTTCCACATTTAACGAAAGAAAATTTCAAATAGCCGGTATCATTAATTCGATTTTAATCTTCTATTAAGGCGCACGATGTTTCTTTGGGAAATTATTTTAATGTTAGCATCAATGATGCTAACCAGCCCATTTGTTTGCTTATAAAACCAATAGAACAATGATTAAAAATCTGATTGCAAAGCCTACAATTTTCCTGGTTGTTTTGAGTTTTTTTTATTTACAAGCCTGCGATAGTGGAAATACAGGAACAACAGCTACTACTGTTGACAGTTCAACTTTAAAAAAGGAAACTACTGAAGAAAAGAAAGATATTCCTGTAACTGCCCCGGAAGCGCCTGCTGATTCCAGTAGCCATGTAACTGCTCCATCAGCAATTGCCAAGGTTGAAAATGCTGAACTGGCTAATAAAACAAGAATTTCGCCTAATAAAAAAGCTGACGCCAAAGAAGTTGCAGAAAAACCTGAAACTGCTCCAAAACCGGATCATGCCAGCATAGAAGCAGGAAAAAATCTGTTAACTACTTCCGATTGTTTAGCCTGCCATAAAATACAGGAAAAAGCTATCGGCCCCGCGTATGCCGACATCGCAAAAAAATATCCCGAAAGTGAAGCAAATATTCAACTCCTGGCCAACAAGGTTATAAGTGGCGGTAGCGGTGTTTGGGGACAGGTTCCAATGGCGCCTCATCCTTCACTTCAAACTGAAGATGTAAAGAAAATGGTGATGTATATTTTATCATTAAACTGATAACGATATTACACAACATCCCAATTAAATTAAATAATTCATTACCCTATGAATTTTTAAAACAAAGTTTGAAATGAAGAATTATAGATCAGGTATTATCATAGTAATCTTATTGGCTTTGTTTGCCGGTTATTGCAAAGTAGCCGAAAACAAAGTGAAACGCGATGCGTCGGGTAAAATATTGGTTGACCCTCATCCAAATCCTGCATATTTATCCGCCAAGGAAAGTTTACGTTCCATACACATGCCAGCCGGTTATCATGTAGAATTGGTTGCTGCAGATCCATTGGTTATTGAGCCAGTTGCCGTTGTTTGGGACGGAAACGGGCGAATGTATGTAGCAGAAATGCGCACCTATATGCAGGATATTAATGGTAGCGGTCAGAATCTTCCAATTTGTACAGTGGCCCGGTTAGAAGATGTTAATGGTGATGGTAAGATGGACAAGAGAACAGTTTTTATTGATAGTCTTGTTTTACCGCGGATGATGCTTTGCGTGGGAAACAAATTATTGTTGAATGAAACATATTCATATAATATTTACAGTTACGAGGATCGTAATGGTGACGGGCAGGCAGATGAGAAATTATTAGTTTACAAAAATGACAAACCTGATACACGAAATCTTGAACACCAGAAAAGTGGCCTGCTCTGGAATCTTGACAATTGGATCTACGTAAGTTGTGATCCTGTTCGTTATCGTTATGTTGATGGAAAACTCCTGGTAGATTCACTCGCTAATCAACCAGGGGGACAATGGGGTTTGGGTAATGACGATTATGGCCGCCTGTTTTTTTCAGCCGCGGGTGCAGAAATTCCGGCATTAGGATTTCAAATCAACCCATCGTATGGTTTGCTTAATCCAAGAGATCAGTTCGATAACGAGTTCCAGGCAGTTTGGCCCATTATTGCTACTCCTGATGTGCAGGGAGGAATGGGTAGATTAAGGCCTGATACGACCTTAAATCATTTTACGGCAAGTTGCGGGCAATCAGTTTACAGGGGAAATGCACTGCCTGCAGATTTACGGGGTGATCTGTTGATTTGTGAACCTGTTGGCCGATTGATCAGGCGTGCCAGGGTTTATGAAGATAGCGGAAAAGTAAAATTGAAGAATGCTTATTCGCAGCAGGAGTTTATTGCTTCTACCGACATGAATTTCCGGCCGGTGAATACGGCAACCGGACCCGATGGATGCCTGTATATAGTGGATATGCATCGTGGAATTATCCAGGAAAGTACCTGGACAAAAGAAGGAAGTTTTTTGAGACCAAGAATCCAGCAAAAAGATTTGGATAAAAATTTTGGACGTGGCCGCATTTATCGTGTAGTGCATGATGGTTATAAGCCCGAAGCTAAACCTCAATTATTAGGGAAAACATCTGATCAGTTGCTGGCATACCTCGATCATTCAAATGGCTGGTGGAGAGAAAATGCGCAAAAGGAAATTATTGCCCGTGGTGATCGTTCAGTTATTCCTGCTTTAAAAGATATTGCAACAGGCAAACATGCTTCTGTTGGAAAACAAAACGGATCGCTTGCAAAAATTCATGCACTATGGACTTTGGAAGGATTGAATGCGATCGACAAAAGCACATTGTCTGAAGCATTTAAAGATAGTGATGCCGAAGTAAGGCGTACTGCTGTATGGATCAGCGAAAAATTTTTGAAAACGGCTGATGAAGATATGATTACACAGCTGGCTTCACTAAAGAATGATCCATCAGGGAGTGTTCAAACCCAGTTGTTATTATCGCTTTCTTATTGCAAATCGCCCAACGCAAAAATTATTGCTGAAGATATGGTGGTTTCTGCTACCCGTCAAAAACCAATGTTTGTAATGGTGGCCAATAGTATTGAAGTAAACAAAAACACTTTTTTATTTGGGAGTCGCCTTGCTAATATGACTGCAGCTAACAGGAACCTGGTTCTGGGCGGAGAAGCTATTTACAAACAACTCTGCAGCAGTTGTCATGCTGCAGATGGCAAAGGGTTAATGGTAGGGGATAGTATGGCGGCACCTCCACTGTTGGCATCGCCCCGGTTAACAGGCGATAAAGATGTACTTGTAAAAATCTTATTGAATGGATTATCTGGTCCTATAGACGGGAAATCATATAACAATGTAATGGTTCCATTTGGAGCAAGTAATAATGATGAATGGGTAGCATCGGTACTGAGTTATATACGTTATAATTTTTCGAGGGGCGGTGATGCAAGAAGGAATTCACCAATTGTAACAGCCGATGATGTAAAAAAAGTGAGAGCTATCACCGCAAGTCGCACCAATATGTGGACAATTGAAGAACTAAAATCTAACAACATTAAATAATAGTCGCTGGCAGTTAATGGTAAAGCAATTTATTCGAAGAGTCTCATAAGCAACAAACGGCAAGTTTGCCGGGTTGTTCTCAACCTGGCATTTATTTTTTATTAACTAACTTAACTCCAGATTATAACATAAATAATTAAGCACTATGATTAGAATTGTATGTATTGCCATTATGATATTTTTCTGCGGCTTTTCTACTGTGAAGTCTATACGAAATTCAGTTGATTCAAATTTGTCGGCCGCAAAGCCCAAATGGAAGAAGATATTTGACGGTAAAACAAACCAGGGCTGGCATATGTATGGAAAAAATTATGTTGGCAGTTCATGGAAAATTGAAGATGGTGCTTTTCACCTCGTACCCGAAAAAGACCCGCAATCCAGGGGTGATTTGGTCACAGACAAGGAATATGAAAATTTTCATTTGAAACTGGAATGGAAAGTGGCAGCCGGAAGTAATAGTGGCGTAATATTTTTGGTGAATGAAGATACCATGAAGTATAAGCAAACTTATTTTACAGGATTGGAAATGCAGGTTCTCGATAATATTGGCGCATCGGATAATAAAAAAGAGAATCACCTTGCGGGTAGTTTATATGACCTGCTGGGGAAAGCAGAAGATTCTCAGCCAAAACCCGTGGGAGAATGGAATAAAAGTGAGATTATATGTGATCATGGTAAACTTACCCTCGTATTAAATGATAAAACTGTAGTTGAAACCACTTTGTGGGACGACAACTGGAAAAATTTAGTTGCAGGTAGTAAATTTAAAACGATGCCCGGTTTTGGAATGTACAAATCGGGAAAAATTGCCCTTCAATTTCATGCAACGGAAGTTTGGTATCGGAACATTATGATTTTAGATAAAGGCAAATAATTCTATCATATCACATACCGGGAACCTGTTTTCATGTTTAAGAATAATATTAATAAAATAATCTTCCATCATTTTTATTAGTTAACGCTTTATTAAGTTTTTATTAGCTGTCTCATTGCAATTTTACTTCAGGTTAATTATTAGAAGGTTCATTTACTATTTCGATTGCAAAAAGTATCTACAGCTGTATGAGACAATTACCAACATTATAAATGCATTATACCGGCGTTCACCTGAACGCCTGTTTTGTTTGTATATGTTGACAATTGGTTCCCGTCTGTAATGATTGATCATCCCTTTTGAGAAAGTAACAAATCATTAATAGAAAAACCGGGTTTATTGAACACCCCATTTAATTGGGGGTTCAATGAACATTTTTTTAAACATTGTTTGTAAAATAAAGTCGCATGAGGCAAAACAATTGCTTTACCAAGCTGAAATCTCCTCTTAAGTTTATCTTTTTTTTGAATCTCTTGTTGGGTGTAACAGCCTGCAGATTGCATGCGCAATCTCTTACCAGGTATGTTGATCCCTTTGTTGGATCAGGCGGGCATGGGCATGTTTTTGTAGGAGCCAGTGTTCCCTTTGGTGCTGTTCAAATAGGTCCCAATAATTTTTACAAAGGATGGGATTGGTGCTCCGGTTATAATTATGGCGATAGTGTGTTAATTGGATTTTCTCAGACTCATCTTAGTGGTACCGGCATCGGCGATCTTGCCGACGTTCTTATAATGCCTTATACGGGGCCAGTGCGAATTAGCAAGGGGTCGGAGGCAAAAGTTGATACCGGGTATGCGTCGCACTATTCACACAAAAACGAAAAAGCAAAACCCGGATTTTATGCCGTAAAACTTTTGGATCATAATATCGATGTTGAACTAACTGCTACTGAAAGGGTGGGTTTTCATCAATATCATTTTCCTTCCAACAGGGAAGCGCATGTGATTATTGATTTGAAAGAAGGTATAAATGATCGCGGTACCGACACTTACATTAGGAGGAAGGACAAGTATACGCTGGAAGGTTATCGTTTTTCAAGCGGCTGGGCAAAAGATCAGTGGCTCTTCTTTGCTATTCGTTCTTCGCAACCCATAGAAGAATTTAGTGTTTACGACGATCGTGTATTGCTGCAGGGTGATAGTGGAAAGGGTAAGAATATAAAAGGATTAATCAGTTTTGGAAAATCTGCCCCGGCTACCCTGCAATTAAAAGTGGGAATATCCCCGGTGAGCGCTGCAAATGCACTGGCAAATATTGAGACAGAAATTCCGGATTGGAATTTTAATAAGGTAGCTCAGGATGCTGAAAAAAAATGGGAGAAGGAATTAGAAAAGATCAAAGTTGAAACAAGCAATGAAGCCGATAAAAGGATATTTTATACTTCCTTGTTTCATACCATGATTAACCCCAGTTTATTTAATGATCACAATGCAGATTTTAGGGGTGCAGATAAAAAAGTGTATGAACACGCTTCATTTTCAAATTATACGGTGTTCTCATTATGGGATACTTATCGTGCAACACACCCGCTGTATATTCTTACACAGCCGGAAAGGGTTCCTGATATGATCAACTCTATGCTGGGTATTTACAAACAGCAGGGAAAATTACCCATCTGGCACCTGATGGGAAATGAAACAGGAACGATGGTGGGCATTAGCAGTTTACAGGTTATTGCAGAAGCCTACCTGAAAGGAATAAAGGGCTTTGATGTAAATGAAGCTTACGAAGCCATTAAGAAGACAGCCATGTCGGATGGACTTGGATTAAGTTATGTGAGAGATCTGAAATTTATACCCTTCGATAAGCAGGGTGGTTCAGTTGCAAGGGGAATGGAATATGCTATTAGTGATCTCAGCATCGCGTTAATGGCAGATCGCCTTGGAAAAAAAGATGATTTCGAATATTTTACCCGGAGAGCAACCAGTTATAAATTTTATTTTGATTCAACCAACCAGTTCTTCCGTGGTGTAAAATCTGATGGTACACGTGCTCCTAATTTTTCACCTACACAGTCGAGAAATCGTGATTACGCAGAGGGCAATGCATGGCAATATCTCTGGCTGGTGCCACAAGATGTAAAGGGTCTAATCTCATTGCTAGGTAGCGAAAAAGCATTTATCAATAAGCTTGATACTTTTTTTTCACTAACCATGAATGATGACACCAAACAACTTGTCGATCTCACCGGGTTGATTGGCCAGTATGCTCACGGTAATGAGCCCGGTCATCACATTCCCTATTTCTATACTTATGCCGGTCAACAATGGAAAACTGCTGAGAAAGTAAATTATATCATGCGTGAGTTCTATAAAGATATTCCTGATGGTATAATCGGTAATGAAGATTGCGGGCAAATGTCGGCATGGTATATTTTTTCTTCATTAGGATTTTACCCTGTATTTCCCGCTTCCGGAAATTATGTTTTTGGCAGCCCGATTTTTGACAAAGCAACGATTAATCTCCCTGCAGGGAAAAAATTTGTGATTCAAACAGTGAACAGGTCGCCGGAGAATATGTACATACAGAAAATACAATTGAACGGTAAAGACTACACGAAATCATTTTTAAAACATAGTGACCTGGCCAATGGTGGAACCATTAAGATCACAATGGGCCCTAAGCCGAATTATAATTTTGGAAATAATGCCAGCAGCAGGCCCTAATATTTAACGATACACAAAAAACAACTATGAAACTAATGCGAAATAGCGCCATAGCAACGATGATGTTGTTCATTATTGCCGGTGTAAAAGCACAAAATTATGTTCCCACAACAAACACGCTTGATAAGAAACTAATGTTTGGATACCAGGGTTGGCATGCTACGCCAAACGACGGAGCGGGTAATAATGTTTGGAGGCATTGGTTCAATCGTAATTCACCCGATTCAGGTAATGCAAATTTTGATGTGTGGCCCGAGATGAGCGAATACCCTGGTAATACTTTGGAAGCCACTAATATGTTGTACCCAGATGGTTCCAAAGCAATGTTGTACTCCGCGTATAAGTACGAAACTGTAGATGTACATTTTAAGTGGCTGAAAGAACATCAGCTCGACGGTGTCTTTGAACAACGGTTCCTCAGCGATATAAGGGGAGAAGGCGGCAGAAGGCATTTTAACCAGGTTGTATTAAATGTAAAAAAAGCAAGTGAAAAGTATCAACGTGTTTTTGTTATCATGTATGATATTACCGGTGCCGGAAAAAACTGGAAGGAAACTTTGGTATCGGATTGGAAGTTTTTGGTTGATTCGTTACGGGTTACTAATAGCAAAGCTTATTTGAATCACAAGGGTAAACCATTATTAGCAATCTGGGGATTTGGATTTACGCACAATGCATTTGCTACGGCACAGCAGGTTGATTCATTGCTAAACTGGTTGCATACAGATGCAGAAAAAAAGTACCAGGCTTCAGTAATGGGTGGAGTAAACGATGATTGGCTTACACATAGCGCGGAATGGAAAGCGGTATACGATCAATTAGATGTGTTGAGTCCATGGGCTGTTGGCAGGTATCGCGATGACGCTACTACCGATAAATTCAGGGATCGTGCTGTTGTACCGGATATAAAGTATTGCGCTGAAAAAAAGATAGATTACCTGCCCGTAATATTTCCTGGCTTCTCCTGGTACAACCTTCGCCGCGGCCGCACACCCTTTAACCAGATTCCAAGAAGAGGTGGCGATTTTTATTGGAGACAATCTTACAACGTCATTAATGCCGGAGCAAAAATGATATATGTTGCCATGTACGATGAGGTAGACGAAGGAACTGCAATGTATAAGCTGGCACCTGGCGCTGCTAAAAAGCCAGCCAATGGTAAATTTATTTCCGCTGACCAGGATGGACAAAACCTGCCTTCAAACTGGTATCTCATGCTGGCATCGGCAACCAGCAATATCTTAAGAGGTAAAGAAAAAAATACATCTGTTATCCCGATAACACCAGCCAAAAAAGCCGATGTATCCAGATCAACGAAATAGAATTAACATGAACCCCTTGTGTACTTTGTGTTCTTCCTTGTGTTCTTTGTGGTAAAAAATAACCACGGACAACACAAGGTATTTTCACAAAGAAGACTAAGATATTGTATGTCTCTTTTCAACCTAATCAAAAACTGCTGAACAAAGGAATAAATCATGAAGAATATAAAATGGATGCTTCTGGGTACATTGCTTGTTACAAGTAATGTATTTGCACAAACAAAACATAGTAAATCATCTAAATTCACCAGTTACAAAGGCCTTGTAATGGCAGGTTACCAGGGCTGGCACAATACTCCCGACGATGGAGCAGGCAGGGGTTGGGGGCATTATTTGCAACGTGGTGTGTTTGGCCCGGGAAATATTAAAATAGATATGTGGCCCGAAATTGATGAGTACAAGAAATTATATCCCACTCCGTTTAAACTTGCCGATAGCAGCACTGCAGTTTTACCCAGCGACAATGATGCATCTACAACAGACATCCGTTTTAAGTGGATGAAGGACTATGGTGTAGACGGCGTTTTTATGCAGCGCTTTGTCGGCAACGTTAGGAGAGAGGGCGCCGTAAGAAATCATTTCAATAAAGTTTTGGTTGATGCACTAAACGCTTCACGTAAGTATGGCAGGGCAATATCAGTAATGTATGATCTATCGGGCATGCGCGATAGTGTGGATGTTCCTTTACTGATCAATGACTGGAAAAACCTGGTTGACAGTATTAAAATTACCAGTGGTGGAAATAAACAAACCTACCTTTATCATAATGGAAAACCACTTGTAGTAATCTGGGGCGTAGGATTTAACGACGGCCGGAAATATACTTTGGCGAGTATAGAAAAAATCATAGATTTTTTAAAGAACGATCCTGTTTATGGGGGATGCGCAGTGATGCTGGGATTACCTACTTACTGGCGGGAATTTGGAAGGGATACAGATCCCAATACCCGTCTTCATGAAGTGATCAAAAAAGTAGACATCATTCATCCGTGGACAGTGGGCAGGTATCGTGATGAAGAAAGCTATACCAAATATAGCGAAGTGCAGAAAGCAGATATTGCCTGGTGCAGGGAAAATAAAGTAGATTATGCTGCAACTGTTTTCCCGGGTTTTAGCTGGTCGAACCTGAATCCAAAATCGCCCTTCGATCAGATCCCGAGAAAAAGGGGAACATTTTACTGGATGCAGTTATCCAAAGCCATTCAGAATAATGCAGAAATGATTTACGTTGCTATGTTTGATGAGGTAGACGAGGGAACGGCAATAATGAAAGTATCTAAAAACCCGCCGGTTGGGCCTAGCCGTTTTGTTGTTTTTGAAGAAGGTATTCCGTCTGATTATTATTTGTATCTCACGGGTTTTGCTGGTAAAATGCTCAGAAAGAAAATCGCTTTCCAATCAGAGATTCCGCAACCGGTTGTAAAAAGATAGTGTGCAGAATGAGATGAACGATTTAATCTATCTGTTCCTCTCAGATGCCCTCGTTCATGTCTCACGAACCTGTTAAATTTGTTTGAGTTCCGGTTCGTGAGAAACGAACCAGGGCGTTCAAGCGATCAAGGTAAAGTGTTAGTCACTAAAAACAGAAAAAAAAATGAAAAAAAAGCTTTTTAATCTTTTGTTCTGTTGCCAGGTATTAGCCTTGACTACAGTTATGGCTCAACACGATGTGGTTAAAAAACCTAACGTAATAATCATATTGGCTGATGATATGGGATATGGCGATGTATCGTCAAATAATCCATCAGCCCGAACCAACACTCCAAATATTGATAGGATGTCACAACAAAGTATAGTCTTTACTGATGCGCATTCAGGAGGAGCAGTATGTACACCATCACGATATGTATTGATTACCGGCCGTTATTATTTCCGCGTTCCACAGCGTCATGATTTTCTGGGCTACCTTCCGCCTTTGATTGAGGAAGGCAGGGAAACCATAGGTGCATTGATGCAAAGGGCAGGTTATACCACTGCCGCAGTGGGCAAATGGCACCTGGGATTAAATTGGCAATTAAAAGACAGCAGCAAACCCCAGATACCAACGCTGCAAGATAAAACAGCAACGAATACCGACTTTACTAAAAACATAACCGGCGGTCCAAATTCGTTGGGCTTCAGTTACTCTTATCTTTTACCGGCATCTCTGGATATGCCACCATATACATTTGTAAAAAACAATAATGTTGTAGACCCTGATGTGATGCTTACCGCTAACGCTTATCCTAAAACGCTGCCAGCAACCAGCTTTGTTTGGGATAGAAAATACACCAATGAAAATGACGTATACTGGGAGCGCGGAGTTTGGTGGCGAAATGGCGAAATGTCCAGGTCATTTAAAATGGAAAATTGTCTTGATACCCTGGTAGAACAGGGACTTTCATTTATAGAAGATCAAACAAAAGCCAATCCCCAAAAACCGTTTATGCTATACCTTGCATTAACGGGCCCACATACTCCCTGGTTACCTAATAAACAATTTAAGGGTAGTAGTAACATGGGTACTTATGGCGACTTTATTGCACAGGTAGACAATTATGTTGCGCAAGTAAATGCCAAATTAAAACAGCTAAAAATTCAGGACAATACCATAGTAATTTTTACAAGCGATAATGGTGCCCCCTGGGCTGAGGATGATATAGAGGTTTATTCGCACCAAAGCAATTTTACCAGGAGAGGCCAAAAAGGCGATATATGGGATGGTGGGCACCGTGTTCCGTTAATCATTCAATGGCCAAATCAAATTAAAGAAAGATTTGTGTACACGCAAACCGTTAGTTTAATTGATTTAATGGCTACTTTTTCGGAATTGACCGGCCAGCCCATTAAAAAGAGTTACGGCGAAGACAGCTATAGCTTTTATAAGGTAATAAAAGACCGAACGGCTGCGCCAATCCGCGATGAAATTATCTTCATATCATCGCGTAATATGCTCGCTATTAAAAAAGGCAACTGGAAATTTATTGACGGGCTTGGTTCTGGCGGTTTTACGGAACCGGCCAAATTAAAACCCGTTGAAGGCGGACCATTAGGCCAATTATATAATTTAGAAACAGACCCGCAGGAGAAAAACAACCTTTACCTGCAATATCCTGCAAAAGTTAAAGAGTTAATGACACTGCTCAATAAACTGAAGGCGCAAGGCTATAGCAAACCCCAGCAATAATTTTATAAAATGAAAATGTTTAAACCTCAACTTTTAGTTTTGCTTACTTTATTGTGCAACTGCATATACGCCCAAAGCAAGCAGGATAAACCAAATTTACTTTTTATTATAGTTGACCAATTACGGTATGATGCCTTAAGCATAGCTGGAAACCAGATAGTAAAAACACCCAATATAGACAGGATAGGCCAACGAGGTGTATATTTTAAAAACCATTATACACCAATGGCAGTTTGTGCCCCGGCACGTGCGGCCATATTAACTGGCAGAACAGTTGAAAATACGGGCGTAGTTAATAATGAATTGGCAGGTAAACCTGTTCCGGGAGTTATGGAGCAGCAAACGTATGATGAAATTCTAACTTCAACAGGCTATCGGGCAGAATATTATGGCAAGTTTCACTCGCCCGAGTTTCATGCTTTAGTGTATCAAAACCCCGAAAAACTAACAAGCTCAGGCAAGTCTGTTTTTGCGAATGGTGGTATGCAACAACACTATAGAGATTTCCTGAAAAGACTACCGGGAGCCACCTCTACAAGCGAATTTGTTGATGGCTTTTCAGGCAAACCCTACACACCAAACCCATTAGACAAATACTTTAATAATGGAGGTGCTCCCGGAAAAAAATATATTCAGCCTGATTTTCATGGCCGTTTGGATATACCCGATGGTTACTCCATAACCGCTATGCAGGGCGAAGAAACTATTGAAGCATTAGGCCGGTTAAAAAACCAGCCGTTTAGCCTCACTTGTTCTTTTCATTTACCGCACGCGCCAATGTTACCTACGGCTAAATATTACCAAATGTATCCGCCCGATAAAATGAAAGCGCCGGCCAGCATTATTGACAATATGGAAAACTCGCCATATAAAAAAGCTAATGGCCGGTTAGGGCTTCCGGAATATGCTGATAGCGCCAAGATAAAATACATGATATCTGAATACTATGGCCTGGTAAAAGAGATTGATGATTGGGTAGGTAAAATATTAGATAAGCTGGATGAATTGCAACTAACGGATAAGACTATGGTTATTTTTACTGCAGACCATGGCGAAATGCTGGGTGCGCATGGCTTACGTGAAAAGAATGTTTTTTATGAAGAGTCGGCCCATGTACCATTGTTGATACAGTTTACTGGCCGTATAAAACCCACTACTGTTATAAATCATTACACTACCGGTGTTGACTTATTTGCTACTATATTTGATTACTTACGGCAACCAGCTAAACCATCTGACGGTAGCAGCCTGCGAGACCTGATCGAAAAAAAGAAAACAACAAGGCCTGATTATATTGTAACCGAATGGCTTTACCGGGGCGATAGCGAGCCCAACTATATGATCATAAAAGATGGCTGGAAAATGTTTATCCCCCAAACACCAACTTCGCCGGTTATTGATGTTTTGTATAATTTAAAAGAAGATGCGCATGAAATGAATAACCTGATTGGCAACAATGATAAACAAAAAAAATATTTGGGAAAGGTAAATGAGTTAAAGGCTGATCTGTTGCAATGGTTGTCAAAAAACAATTCAAAAAACTTTGATGGGGTAAAGGAAAGAAATATCGTAAAAAATTAAAGATATCGCTGATGTTAAATCAGAGGAAGGCAACGACTTACAATATCAATCCCTTATGGCGCAGGGAGAAACCTCCCGACTTTTACGCTTTATAATTAAAATCGGGTTCAATGCCCGGAGATTTCTCCCTGCGCCATAAGTCTGCGCTAATTAAAGCCACAACTGGCTCGGTCGAAATGACGTCGCTAAAGGTGAGTTATCGCCGGTAGTCAAAGTTGAGGGATATGCTATTCCGTTAGAAGCAGGTGTTCTCTCTTATATTCAAACGGTGTTTTATTCATAATTTTTTTGAAGTAACGGTTAAAGTTCGAAAGATTATTAAACCCACTTTCATAACATACAGAATAAACCGTCATATCTTTTTGCAATAGTAAGTTACACGCATGAGCAACTTTCACTTCAAGTAAAAAATTATAATATGTTTTTCTCGTCTTGGATTTGAAATACCGGCAAAATGCTTTGGGACTTAAGTTTGCCACAGCCGCAATATCTGTTAAGGAGATTTTGTTTTGAAAATTAGTAAGGGTATGATGAAATATTTTATTGAGGCGGTTTGCTTCGGCTTCTTCAAAATTAACAGGATGATAAACTGAATTAACGAATTGTTTCTCTTTCGTTTTTGCAATTTTATCTAAAATCTTCAACAGGGTTACAATGCGATCAATGCCGGTTGCTTCGGGTAATTTCATGATCAAATCCCGTAACTGAAACCTGGTATCGCCTGTAATTTTTATTCCCTGTTTGGCTTTTTCCAATAATGAATTAATGGTTTTCAATTCAGGGCTTGAAAAAAACTTATCTCCTAAAAAGTCGCGATGAAAATAAATTACAGTTACTTCCGCAGTTAATTTAGAACCTTTCAAAAAATATTCAGGATCACACCGCCACATATGATCGAGATTAGAACCAATTAGCATTAACTCGTTTGATTCAAACCGCGAAACATTATTTCCAATAAAGCGCGTTCCCCGCCCTTTATGAATATATATCAATTCAATTTCAGGATGAAAATGCCACTGATTATAAAAGTTGGGGCCCTTATTCTGGCGGATATCAAAAGATGATTCCGGTCCAAGCGATACTTTTAATAGATGGGGTTTCATAAGGGAAAGATATAAAATTTACTCTAATTGTATCCAATATTTGAAGATCATGTTACTTTAATACCAGTTCTTGCGAATCGGTTGGAAACTATTCTTAATCAAAAAAATGAAATTTGATTATTGATTGCTAACAGCGTTAACGCGATTGCGCTACTAAACTTCTGACTATGCTATATGATGAGAAAAGATTGTCAAATGTTAACGGCACCTATACAGCTCCTGGAAAAGTGGCCGTGGCAGAATTCAACAATTCCCAACAGCAGGCTGATCAAATAATATGGGACGCATTCAAAAGCGGGGATGAGCATGCGTTTACCCAGATTTATACCAACTATTCAAGAATACTTTTTCAGTATGGATGTAAATATTCTGCTGATAAAGAATTAGTACGTGACTGTCTCCAGGATTTTTTTCTATATCTCAAAAAGAACCGCCTGGGATTTGGAACAACTAACTCTATAAAATTATACCTGTTAAAAGCCTTTCGAAGAAGGGTTCTCGACTACCTGAAAAAAGACCGTATTCATCTGAATATTGTTGAGCCGGCGGAATATCCACAATTTGGAATAGAGTCATCTATTGAAGCCGTCTTTATAAACAAACAAATAAAGGCTGAGCAACTCGACCGGCTAAATAAGGCCCTGAAAACTCTCGACCGGATTGAACAGGACGTGATCTATTATTTTTATTTTAAAGGAATGAGTTACGAACAGATAGCAGAAATATTCAAATTTTCACATGTGTCTTCGGCGAGGAGGGTGATGTACAGGAGTCTCCGTCAGTTACGTGTGTATTTTAGTTATTCATAAGAACTGGAAATGTAGGTAGACAGCAAAAGAGGAGAATATGCTTAAAGATTGAAAACAAGAGACAGAATTGTTTCTGATTTTTAAGAACCTCAATTAAGCGCTTTATCGTTTTTTCCGGATAATCTTAATCGATTTAAAATAAACAAAGCATTGCAGGGATTTTCACTATTGCCATAATGAATTTGAAGAAAATGAACTCAAACAGATTTCCGGTTGAATTTAGATTATTCTTTGTTACAGCAATTATTATAGGATTGGTTGTTGCAGGTATCAATGTTTCCTGTAAATGGAACGGGCAATCAAGATCAGGAAGTGCCTCTTCAATCAGTAAAGGCCAGGGCAGCAGCGGAACTATTGGACATAAAACCTGGACCCAATACGGTGGAAATGCAGATCAATCTAAATTTGTTGATCTTCAGCAAATTTCGAAGAAAAATGTACAGCAGCTCCAGGTTGCCTGGACATATCCTACAAAGGATAATTTATCTTCTTATCGTTTTAATTCCATAGTAGTTGATAATGTGATGTACGTTCTGGCGAAAAATAATTCGCTGGTGGCACTTGATGTTAGCACCGGAAAAGAAATCTGGATACATGCTAACTTAAATACAGCTTCCAAGCGGGGACTTAATTATTGGGAAAGCAAGGACAGGAAAGAACGCAGAATATTGTTTTGCGTGAACAATACGTTACAGGCAATTGATGCAAATACGGGAAAATCGATTCTAAGTTTTGGAGATAACGGATCAGTCGATCTCAGGCAGGATCTTGGCAGAGATCCTTCTACTATTTCGAGAGCTGCTTCAACTTCGCCTGGGCAGATATTTGAAGACCTCATTCTGCTGGGATCATCGCCGGGTGAAGGCTGGTTTTCTGCACCGGGCCATCTTCGCGCATATAATGTAATTACCGGTAAACTTGCATGGGTATTTCATACTATACCCTGGCCGGGTGAGTATGGTTATGAAACATGGCCAAAAGATGCCTACAAATATGTTGGAGGTGTAAATTGCTGGGGCGAAATTACTGTGGATGAGAAAAGAGGGATTGCTTATTTTCCATTAGGCTCACCTACTTACGATTACTACGGTGGAGATAGGGAAGGAAGCGGGTTGTTCGGTAATTCGATTGTAGCGTTAGATGCGCGAACAGGCAAACGAATCTGGCATTTTCAAACTGTGCATCACGACCTGTGGGATTTTGATGTTGCAGCCGCCCCACAGTTAATAACGGTGAAGCATAATGGAAAACAAGTTGATGCGGTAGCACTCGCAACTAAACAGGGATTTCTATTTGCATTTGACAGAATTACCGGTGAACCTCTTTGGGCCATCGAAGAACGCCCGGTTCCGGCAAGTGAAATGCCCGGCGAAAAATCCTGGCCCACTCAACCCTTTCCTACGGTTATTCCACCATTCAGCCGGCAATCTATTAGCATCAATGATATTAATCCCTATTTAACTCCAGCGCAACAGGAAGAATGGAAACTGAGAATTGGTGCATCAAAAAGCGGTTTGTTTTATCCGCTATCCGATAAGTATGAAACCATCACTATGCCTGGTGCCAATGGGGGTGCTATTTATGGAAATACGGCAGCCAATCCCCAAAAGGGTATAGTGTATGTTGCCGTTATGGACAAGCCTTCCGTGTATCGATTAAAAAAAGAAGAGCCTGTTGAATTAAGAACACCAATGTCGGCAGAAGATACAGTTCGCGCACTGGCTGCTTATACACAGTTTTGCCAGTCCTGTCATGGCGCAAATAAAAATGGAGGAGTAGGACCATCTTTGGTGAATATCAATACCAGGGTTAATTATGATAATTTCCGAACTGTTGTTACCATGGGTAAAGCGAATATGCCGTCTTTTCTTCATATCGGTGACCAGAATGTGATCGACCTTTACAAATATCTTTCAAATGCACAGGGCCGTCAGCGGGGAAGATTTAATCAGTCAGGTAGTACATCAATGCCCGATGGCCCGGTAGTAGCTTCTGGTGGCGCACCTTTACCTGCGCAAATGCAGTCACAGGCTGTAACAGCTTTTGGACGCAATGCCGTGCGTACATATCCTGAAGGAGTAAAGGCCCCGGAAGTACATTATGTTGATGGCTCTTCAACAGGTTACGGACTAGGGCATCCGGATCTTTTAAGCCCACCCTGGTCTTCTATTGTAGCATACGATTTAAATACCGGGAATATAAAATGGAAAAGACCAATCGGATTTAATGAAAAGCTGGGAAAAGAAACAGGACTTCCCAGTGGAATCCAGGGCAAGGGCATGATTGTTACCGCAACAGGTTTGGTGTTTGCAACCAGTTTAGATGGAAAGATTTATGCGTTCGATGAAGAAAATGGAAACCAGTTGTGGTCGGCCAGGTTACCCAGAGTTCCTGAAGGAATTCCGGCTATGTATGAACGTGATGGAAGGCAATACGTGGTAGTTTGTGCAACAGGGGCCGCAATTGATAAATCGAAACCGGAAAATGAAGTAGAGCGAGGATATATTGTATTCGCTATACCCGAAAAAAATAATTCGGATATGAAATAAAAGCTGGGTTACCCTTAAACAACGTTTCTTTACGATGAAAAAAATTACAATGAAATCCATATTATTTGCGATAACATTCATGCTCGTTTCCATTTTTGGATCTGCGCAGTTGGTAGACGGTGATATTAATGGCCGGGGATTAAGTTTTATTCCTGATTATACTTTTAAGGGATCAACTCTGAACGGCTGGAGAACTTTTGGTAATGCAAACTGGAAAGCTGAAAATGGAGAATTGGTAGGAGTTTCAACTGAAGCATCGGGTGGCGGTTGGTTGCTGTACGATAAGTCTTTCCAGGATCTTGGCGTTAATACCTTAATCAAAATTACTGGAGCGGCTGAAGCTGGTATTTTATTCCGGGCCGAAAAAACTGCGGAAGGATTAAAAGGTGTGCTGGTTTCTATTAACAACGATTCTTCCCGCGCATATATGGTAACGTTAGATTCAAAGGGCAAAATTTTGACCAGCGAAAGAATACGATTTGCAGGTGGTATGATAAGGGTAGCACCGCCGGCAAATCCAAATGCTTCCGGACCCGGGAGAGGTGGTGGAGGAGGACAGGGAGGTCAGAACAGGGCAGGAGGACCAACTTTACCTATACCCCGTCCGCAATCAGCTTTCAAAGCAAATGAATGGAACCAGCTTGAATTTATTCTCGATATGAATATTCTGCGTGGTTTTATCAACGATGGTAATGGACCCGGCGGAGCTACTGATGGTGCAGAATATGGTGCAATAGCGCTTTACGTAAATGGAACAGGTGAAGTGCGCTTCAAAGATTTCAAGTATAAAGATCTTGCATTGCGTCATCTACCTAAAGAAAAAACATCAAATCGTTTTGAGGTACAGCAGATCAGCGACATGTATTATTCCTGGAGTTCTGCTGCTGCTGATTTTAATAATGATGGTGTGCTTGATGTGGTTGCTGGTCCCTATGTTTATTATGGCCCGGATTATACCAGTTTCCGTGAAATATTTCCAGCCTTTGCTTATAATCCTTCAAAAGAATTTACGGAAGTAAACTGCCAGTATAGCTTCGATTTCAATGGAGATGGCTGGATGGATGTTTTTGTTGGACCCCCATTTGGTCGTTTATACATTAATCCAAAAGGTGCTTCACGTAGATGGGACATGACTGCTGTAATTCCGGGAAATATAAATTCTGAAGTAACGGTGTTTACTGATATTGATGGCGATAAAAAGCCGGAATTGATTTACGGAACTAATTCAGGGGGGAATGGTGTTTTAAAGTTTGCAAAATTCGATCCTGCAGATCCTGCAAAACCATGGAAGGCACAAACTATTTCCGCTTCGGGATATTTTACAGCGCATGGAATAGGCGCAGGAGATATTAATGGTGATGGCCGTAAAGATATTATCAATCCCTATGGATGGTGGGAGCAACCAGCGAAGGCGGGTGATACCAATTGGATCTATCACCCTGAAGCATTTGCACGATATGGTCATCGTGGAAGTGGTGTTGGGGGAAGTGTAATGGCCGTGTACGATGTAAATGGCGACAACCTGAATGATGTAGTTACCAGTTTAAACGCGCATGGGTTTGGATTGGCATGGTACGAACAGAAAAAAGATGCTTCAGGAAAAATTTCCTTCGTAAGGCATATGATCATGGACGATTTTTCTACTAAAAATGCGGGCGATGTAAGTTTTTCTGAATTACACGGATCAACTTTTGCAGATATTGATGGAGATGGTATAACGGATTTTATTGTAGGTAAAAGATATTTTTCGCATGTTGATACTTATCTCGATCCGGATCCATTTGGTGCGCCGGTAGTTTATGTTTTCAGAACCGTGCGCGATAAAAAAGCTCCGGGTGGTGCAGTGTTTGTTCCTGAATTGGTACATAACCGCTCTGGTGTTGGTTCCGATTTGCAGGCGGTTGATTTGAATAAAGATGGTGCAATAGACATTGTAACTTCTACTAACAGGGGCACATTTATTTTTTGGAACAGGCAGGGAAAGAGAACAGCGGCTAAGCAGAAATGATTGATTAGCGAGAATTTATATTTTCCCGAATCAAAGAAAAGGGCAAAAAGGCGGTATCATTTTGCATTTTTCTTCCTTGTAAACTTAGAGGGCATTTAATGTTGGGGAAGTTATTATTCAATTTTAAAGAACTGTTTTATTTATGAAAATTCTGCTATTCATTTTGATGCTGATCATTGGTGTAGTTTTGACTGTTCATCTAACCATGAATGCACAGGTGGGAGTTATTGTTAAGAATTCAAAAATGGGCAATGCTCTTTTCTGGACCATCGGCGCTATAGCTGCACTTTTGATTGGCGCAACAGGTTGGGATAGCAGTGTATTACCCCGTATTAAAGATGTACCCTTGTGGTTGCTTACGGCCGGAGCTATAGGCGCTGCGCTGGTGTTTGGAATTGCATGGGTAATCCCTAAGATTGGAGCCGGGCCCGCTTTTGTACTGATGATTGCAGGACAGGTATTAACAGGAATAGTGTTCTCACATTTTGGACTTATGGGATCACCTGTAGAACCAGTTTCTTTTATGAAAATCATCGGCGTAGTTTTGCTGATGGTTGGTGTAAGTATTATAACATTTAGTAAATAGGATTGAAATTTTATGAGTAAGAATAATTTATCAAGGCGCGATTTTGTACGACTTGCAGGACTGGGCGGCGCCGCTTCTTTATTTTCCCCATCCTCATTTGCATTAGAGGAAGCTGCAAAAAAATCCGACATCGGGGCAACATTTATTTTATGGGGTTATGGTGCAAATTCACTTGAACCCTCTTTGAAAGATATGTCGGCACTCGGATTTCATGCTTTCGAAACTTTTGGAAATGTAATTGAGCAATTTGAAAAAGAAAGAGGCGGCATTAAAGAGCTTATAGCAAAATATAATGTGCCCATTGTGTCAGCATTTTGTGGCGGTGATGTTCTCGACGCTTCTAAAAGAAAAACGGAGGTGGAAAACCTGGACAGATATTGTAAACTGCTGAAGCAAAATGGTGGGAAAGTGATTGAGTATTGTGCAACAGGCAGGAGAGATAAGAGTTTTAATTATTTAGACCATAAGGATGTAATGATTGAGTCGATGAATGAATATGGAAAAGTAGTAAGTGATAACGGGTTGGTATGCGCATTACATCCACACACAGGTACACCTGTTGAAACGCAGGAAGAAGTTTACTTTGTTATGGAGCATGTGAATACCACCTATATGAAGTTTGGTCCGGATGTGGGTCAACTGGAGAAAGGTGGTGGAGATCCTGTAAAAATTTGCAAAGACTTTATGCCATTGATAGAACATGTGCATTTGAAAGATTATTCAGGTGGTGATAACGGTTATCTTGGTTATGCACCCCTTGGAGATGGCAAAGTGAAAATAAAAGAGTTGCTGAAAATGTTTGAAAAAAGAAGAAACAAGATGGCGGGTATGATCATGTTTGAACTGGATTCAGATAAAAAAAGCAAAATGCCTTTTAGCGAATTTGAAGCTGCAAAGCGATCTCATGATTTTCTCGAAAAACTAGGTTACAAATTCAAAGCCTAGAAGAACGAAGATCGCTGGATAGCGAAATCAATTTTTCTTGCCATATGCTGAGTTAAATGTATTTAATTCCTGATGGTAAAGTTGGTTCATGTACAATTATAACTGGAAGAGGCGATTACCGTTTTTTCAGGAATTAGAATTGTCGTTGGCGAAACCTTAGCAAGGAATAACGGGTGAAAAAGAATGGATTATTAATATGAAAGTTTTAGACAATTTTATAAACGGAGTTTGGGCTTCAAGCCAGGAAACAAGTTCTTCAGATGTAATTAACCCGGCCACCCAGGAAGTACTGGCTAAAGTTCCGCAGGGTGCGTATACGGCAAAAGATGCAGGCCAGGCTATTGATGCTGCTGCCGCAGCTTTTGTATCATGGAGCCAGGTGCCTCCAATGCGAAGAGTGCAGCCCTTATATAAGTTAAAGCAATTGCTGGAAGAGCACGCAGAGGAAATCGCAAAAATCATTACACTCGAATGCGGGAAAACATTAGCCGAATCGAGAGGTGAAATTCAAAGAGCTATTGAGAATGTTGAAGTAGCCTGTGGAACTCCAGTATTAATGCAGAGTGAGTTTTCTGAGAACATTGCCAGTGGTATCGACGAATTTATGATTCGCCAGCCTTTAGGGGTTTGCGCATGCATTGCTCCCTTTAATTTTCCCGGGATGATACCGTTCTGGTTTCTGCCCTATGCCATTGCCTGCGGAAATACTTTCGTCTTAAAACCTTCGGAGAAAGTTCCGCTTACCATGATGAAAGTATTTGAGTTGCTTGAACAAACTGATATTCCGAAAGGTGTTATCAATTTAGTGCATGGAGGGAAGGATGCAGTGGATGCCATCCTTGAACATCCGGAAGTAAAAGCGATCAGTTTTGTAGGTTCATCTGCAACAGCAAGATATATCTATTCACGTGGTGCAGCTAATGGAAAAAGAGTACAGGCCCAGGGCGGAGCTAAAAATCCTGTAGTTATTCTTCCTGATGCTGATATAGATATGTCTGTTCAGATTGTTACCGATAGCGTTTATGGTTGTGCTGGTCAGCGTTGTTTAGCTGCATCCAATATAATAACGGTGGGGGATAATGGAAATATCAGGGAAGCACTATATGAATCAGCAAAAAACAGGACAACAGGATTTGGTTTGGATGAAAGAATGGAAATGGGCCCTGTTATTACACGTGAAAGCAGAACAAGAGTAGAGAGCCTGATTGAATTAGGAGTGAAAGAAGGTGGCAGCGTTTTGCTTGATGGAAGAAACGCAAAAATTGACGGATTTGAAAAAGGTAATTTTCTAAAGCCAACTATTCTCGAAGGGTTGCCATTACATGGTGATGTTGTGAAAACGGAGATTTTTGGCCCTGTAATGAGCCTTATTTCATTGAAAAATGTTGATGAAGCTATTAGTTTCATCAATGCGGGCAAGTATGGAAACATGGCTTGCTTATTTACCAGCAGTGGTGCTAATGCACGTAAGTTCAGAAGTTTGGCCAGTGCAGGTAATATCGGAATTAATATTGGCGTTGCAGCGCCCATGGCGCAATTTCCTTTCAGCGGCTGGAAGGAAAGTTTTTTTGGTGATCTGCATGGACAGGGAAGACATGCCATTGAATTTTTTACGCAAACCAAAGTGGTAATTGAAAGGTGGCCGAAAGAATGGTCGAGGAAGTTCTAGAGAAAATTATAATTTATTATCAGCGGTTGGTGGAGACACCAACCGCGGCGTGAGGCCGTAGCGGGTGTCTTCACCCGCCACTTGAAAAATTTATAATTGTAATAAGTATTTTTAAACAATAACTATAGACTTTAATGCTGACGTTGAAAAAAGCCTTTTGTCCACCTTTTAAATTGCAGTCTTCTTTCAATTTTATGGGAATAGATTGTATTGTTACAGATCTTAGCCATACCATTACAACAGAGGATCCTACATTTGTTGGGCATCAGAGAACATTAATATGGAATCATTTAACGCACGAAGAAACTCAGAAGATGGGATTAACCAAACCACCTTATTCCTATAAAGTAGTTGGTTTTACTATGTGTGATCATTCTAATACCCATGTTGATGCTATTAATCATGTTGTAAATGAACCCGACGCCCGCGCTATTAATGAGTTACCGTTAGAATGGTTTATGGCTCCGGCTGTTTGGTTCGATTTCTCACATAAAGCACCAAATAGCTATATCACCAGGTCGGATGTTGAAGAAGCAATTGCATCCACCGGGGTAACCATCCAACCTCAATCAGTAGTTTTATACTATACAGGTTGGTATAAAAAATGGAAAAGACCTTTTGAATATATTAAGAATTATCCTGGTCTCGATAGAAGTGCAATCGAATACCTGAACGACCTGGGTGCAATAAGTATTGGTGCAGATGCTCCCAGCATTGACAGCTATAATGAAGTGGCAGTGGTGAAAGAGCAGCCTGCTCATATCGTTTGCAGGGAAAGGGAAATACTTAACCTGGAAAATATGGCACAGGTAGATCTTATACCTTCCCATGAATTTTGGTTTGTAGGATTACCATTAAAAATTAAAGGCGGTTCTGGATCACCGTTAAGATGTGTTGCAATTGTGCCGGAAAATAAACAGAAATAATTTGTATGAATTTACCAAAGGAAATGGATGCGTTGGTGTTGAAGGGTGTGCGCGATTTTGTTATTGAATCGGTAGCTGTTCCATTACCAGATGCAGATGAAGTTATTTGTAAGGTTGATACTACTTACATATGTGGTACCGATCCTCATATTATCAACGGCGATTTTCCGGGCTTTTGGCCCAGATCATTTGATTTTATTCCTGGCCACGAATGGTCAGGCACCGTAGTACAGGTTGGTGAAAAAGCAGCACAACTAGGATGGAAAGAAGGTGACCGCGTTTGTGCTATTTCGCATTGCGGTTGCGGTTATTGCGAAATGTGCATGAAGGGCAGGTATAATTTATGTTGGAACTATGGTCATGAAGAACGTGGTCATCGTCAATATGGGCATTATACCCCTGGCGCATATGCGCAGTATATGCGAACTTCTATAAAAAGCATATACAAAATCCCCGATTCAATGTCGCTGGAGTATGCTGCCTGCGTAGATCCGCTGAGCATTGCTTTGTATACCGTTAAACGTTCGCGCATGCAACCCGGGGATGATTTATTGATTTTAGGAACAGGTCCCCAGGGATTGATGGCAATACTTTGTGCGAAAGCTTTGGGGGCAGGAAGAATATTTGCAGTAGGAAGCGGTGAAAGACTTAAAAAGGCGGAAGAGTTTGGTGCCATAACTGTTAGTTATAAAGATGGGGATGTGGTTGAAAAAATAAAATCACTCACCAATGGCAGAGGAGTTCCTGCTGTTCTTGAATGTGCCGGTACTGCAGAGTCAATTACTCAGGCTTGTTTGGCTGCTTCTAAAGGTGGGGTAGTTTCTGTTATTGGAATACCTCATGCAGACCCTTCTCTTCCATTAAAACGAATTGTATTGGATGAGATAGAAGTGATTGGTAACAGGGCAAATCCAAATACGGCCCAGGAAGCTATTAATTTGCTGGTAAATAACCGGATCGATTTAAAGCCACTGTTAACGCACAGGTTTGCATTGAGAGATTTCGGAACAGCCCTGGATGTATTCGAGAAAAGAAAAGATGGCGCTATTAAAGTAGCCACCAAACCAAACGGATTAAATTAACAAACAGGTTCAATAAAAATGATTTTATAATGGCTAATAAAGTAATGATAGTAAGCGGTGGAGCATCAGGGTTGGGATTGGCCGCTGCAGTGAAGTTTGCAAAAAATGGATACAATATTGTATTGATTGATATAAATGAAGAAAAAGGTAAGGCAGCAGAACAAAAAATTAAGGAACTGGGTGTAGACGCAGTTTTTTGCAAATGCGATATTTCAAACAAAGCAGAAGTAGAAAAAGCTGCTGCTATTACCCGCGAAAAATTTGGAAGAGCTGATGTGCTGATAAATAATGCGGGCCTCGAAGTTCGTGGCAGCATTCTTCAATGTACCGAAGCTGATTGGGAAAGACTATATGATATTAACCTTAAGGGTATTTATTATATGTCGAATGCTTTTATCCCGATGATGGTTGCGCAGGGTGCTGGCGCCGTTGTAAATACTGGTTCTATTTTAGGTTATCGTACGGTTGGTGAACGTGCCGCATATTCATCTTCGAAAGGTGCGATTGATACCCTGACACGTAGTATGGCGTTCGACCTGGCACAAAATAATATCCGTGTTAACTGTGTAGTTCCTGGTGCAATCGATACTCCGTTGATCAGGGGATCGATTAATGATTCACCGGACCCTGCCGGTACTGAGGCTTTCCTTGGATCTAAAAGTGTTTTTAACCGTATGGGAACTCCTGAAGAAGTAGCCAATGTAATGTATTTCCTGGCTTCTGATGAAGCATCATTTGTTACAGGGGCCGCTTATTTTGTAGATGGCGGATGGTCGATTATGTAGAATTTCAAAAGTAAAAGGTAAAAATTCAAAAATAGAAAACGAGTAATTCCAAATTTGAATTTTGAACATATTGTACTTTAAATCTTTGCGTTCCTTGGCGAAAACTTTGCTTCTTCTTTGCGGTTATTCTAACATCGCATTGGAATTTAACCGCAAAGCAGATGGTTTTGACTTTTGACTTTTGATTTTTGACTTCACCAAAATGTATTTTTTACTTCAATCTAAATTACAATCACAGTGCTTTATCTGGAAGATAGGAAATCGCTGATCACAAAAGCCATCACTTATTTGCTGCAAATAAAAGATGCGGATATCAGGTTATTGAATATTCACCAGTGTCGTTATGCAGTAGATAATTCTATTCATATTGGTGGTGCTTTCTCTGCAACCATTCCTATGGTGAGTCTTTTTTATGGTGGAATTATAGAACTGAATATTGAAGAGCCTACTGCTACCGACCAGGATATATTTGTTTTGAGCAAGGGGCACGCAGTAGCCACGCTGGCATCTATTTATTCTGACCTGGGATATTTTGATGCTGAAGTGTTGAAAAATTCGCGATCTGTTTCAAGCATATTAAATGGTCATCCTGGGCCATTATTACCGGGAGTGCATGTGGCTACAGGACCCATGGGCCAGGGGATGGGTGTTGCACAGGGCTTTGCGATAGCTGGTCAAAGGGCCCCGTCGTTTGATGTATACGCAGTTACTGGTGATGGTGAGTTGCAGGAAGGACCTATTTGGGAATCAGTAATGTATGCTGGTTATAAAAGACTGGAGAACCTCTGCGTGATGGTAGATAATAACGGAGGTCAGCTCGACATCGTTAACACCTTACATTTTCCTTATAATAGCTTGAGCGCAAGCTTTGCAAGTTTTGGTTGGCGCGTGATGGAAGTTGATGCTACACAATACCATACAGTGTACCAGGCTTTGCTCGAATTTAAATATGGAAACCGTGATGGAAGGCCAACAGTTATAATTTGTAAATCTACTAAAGGGCATGGTGGTTTCTCTGATTACATGAATAATCATAAAACTACCATTACTAATGATGTGTTAGACCAGGAAAGTCAATTGCAATTGGCTCAACGGGCAGCCCGGGAAATAGAATTCTGTAATTTAATTACCAGCCTGATAGCTGGAAATAAATATGATGATGTAATTGAAACCGTTTTGGAACATGCTGAAAAAATGGGTTTTAATGTTAAATTGGAAAAAGGCTGCGCTTCGGCAGTTGTTTCAATTGTATCAACCGTAAAAACTAAAAAAGCTCCTGTACGAAATAAGAAATTAAACTATACAACACAGGCTTTACCAAAATTAGAAAAAGGAAAATCTTTCAGCGCGCATAAAGTGATAGAGACGGCAATGAAAGTTTTTGCACAGGATAAAAGAATTGCTTCTGTTGATTCTGATTTAGCATCTACAAGTGGTCTCCAGGCGGGGGTTGGTTTTGTTGACAAGTATCGCGCTTTGAATGTGGGTGTAGCAGAAGCAAACATGATGCTGATAGGTGAAGCATTTTCAATTTTAGGGTTAAACACATGGATCAGTACATTTTGCCCATTCTATGATTGGAAAGTATTGAGAAGAATAGCGGTAGGGCACCAGGAAAGATTGGAAGTGATAGCAGGCGATGGATGGCTGTCGGAAGGGCATGCGCTTGACCTCACCATGGTGGCAACAGCAGCCGACCTGGAAACACAATCCAACGGAGCCACACATATGGGTAATGATGATCTGATGTTATTAAATGAGGCAGCTCATGTAAAGATTATAAATGTATCCTGCCCGCGTCAATTATTGGGCGTTATGAAATGGATTATGGAGGGGAATAAAGGGCTCATCTATTTGCGTATTCTGCGGGCAGCGTCTGAAGTAATTTACAATGATGATTTTCTTTTTGAATTTGGTAAAGCATACACCGTTAAAAAATCCAGCGATCCTGTTGCTTATGTAGTAAGTTCCGGCAGGGGTGTGTATGAATCTCTTCAGTCGGCTGAGTTATTGGAGACAAAAGGTTACCCGGTTACTGTAATTGATATGCCTTCTATTGATGAAAGTATGATACTTGATTTGTATAGTTCAGGCAAACCGGTATTTATTGTAGAACAAAACAACGGTTACATTTTCAGCAATGCGAGAAAGTTGTTATTTGCAAGTCAAACAAATCTGCAAACAGATAAACTTATACCGATAAATACTACGGGTGGGGGTGAACTTCATTATATACATTCCGGTACTTATACAGAGTTAGCTGCACATTACGGTTTGGATGCTGCGCAGCTAAGCCAAACCATTTTAAATTCATTAAAAGTCAAACAAGCTAAAGCCGAACTGATATGACAATTATTCATGAAACGGAGGTTCCGGAAGTAGAACATCCCGGTAGGTTTATGCGATGGCTGGCTAACCATGATTCTCTGCCCGCAAAAAATTTATCGGTATGTGTTATTCGCGTAATGCCAGGTGAAACAGTGAGGCCTGCTCACTCGCATCCCAACAGTGAGGAATTGATTTATATTATAACCGGCTCAGGAAAAGTGATGATTGAAAATGAAGTGGGCGAAGTAAAATCCGGTAGTGCTATTCTTTTCGAACAGGGAAAAATTCATATGCTCAAAAACACCGGGGAAGTTGAAATGAAAGTTATTTGCTTTTTCGCTCCTGCAACTAATATTGACAATTATAAAACATTTGACGATATCGTTTTCCCGGTATAACGCTCACAATAAATATTTCACTTCGTTTTTGCGGAGCATCTTTTTATGAATTGCTGAACTGGTTTAAATCAGTTCAGCAAACAGAGTTGTACTCCCGTAGTATCATTTACTCACCAGTCATCACGTTTAGTTTTTAAATAGAACGGCCCTCCTTTTTAGGAGGGCCTTGTTTTTTAAGATGTATAACAACACGGGTAATTTATTTCGCGAACTATTCAATAATTGTCATGGTGTAAATTGTACTCATTCATTTATCATTGATGCTATTATTTCGTGATGACGGTTACATTGAATTGCAAAAAGAAACAAAAGAATATTGAGCATAAAACAGCTTCAAACATTTTTACCTGTTTATTTTTATTTTTTGAAAATATTTTTCAAAATACGGTATCGATTTACAACTATTTCCCTTATTAAAGAAGAAACCTTTACAATAGCAATTTATCAGGTAAATGCTGTTAGTAAAGGAAGCACTAAAAGCAAACCAAAAAAGTGATGCCAATAGTATGAGTCCTTGTTAGAAGGAGGTTTGGTGTCAGATGCGGGAATGTTGTCCTGTTTCGAAATATATTTTCGAACATTAAAACTATGTAATGCCTGAAATAGGTAATTACATTATTACAATTGATTCAAAATTAATTAGCGGCGAACTTACACCTGGGCAGCTGGTGGAAAATTGTTCATAATATGAATAGGGGGATGTTGTTGGTTAAAATAAATCATGTGTGCATTAACGTTATATTGTAAAAAAAAATATAATAATTTCCTGATTTCGTTCGCCTGAGTATTACCTCAAAATAAATTTCATCATTCTCATCAATAGTAAACAGGGCTCAAATTTTAAACACAAATACTATCATTGTTATGTTTGCCAAATCTAACTGCAGAAAATGGAGAATTGTATTGTTGCTTCTATTCTCCTGCTCATTCGTGTATGCTCAAAAAAAAGTAACCGGTAATGTTGTTGATGCCAACAGTCAGCCTGTGTCTGGTGCAACCGTTGCTGTTGCGGGAACCAAAGAAGCCACTCAAACCGATGTGAGTGGTAATTTCAGTATCAATGTACCGGCAGGAAGTAAAAACCTGACGGTAAGTTTTATTGGTAGCGAAACCCAAACTGTTGATGTTAGCAATCAAACTAATATTACAGTTACCCTTAAAATAATTAACAAAGCTCTTGGCGAAGTTGTAGTGGTTGGTTATGGTACCCAGCGGCGCAGCGATGTAACAGGTGCCATTGGCTCTGTTAGTGGTAAAGAAATTGCCGATGAACCGGTAATACAGGTTGGGCAGGCATTGCAGGGAAAAATGGCGGGTGTACAGGTATTTCAAAACTCAGGAGCACCTGGATCCGGGTTATTAATTCGTGTTCGTGGATCCGGTACCGTTAATAATGCTGATCCCCTTTATGTAGTTGATGGCAACTTAAATGCTAATCCCCTCGATCTTGCACCCGACCAGATTGAAAGTATCCAGGTTCTGAAAAGTGCCAGTGCTGCGGCTATCTACGGTGCGCAGGGTGCAAATGGTGTAATACTTATTACTACCAAGCAGGGGAGAAATGGAAAGTCGCAACTGGATGTTCACTTTTCACAAGGCTGGCAACAAATTCAAAGATGGTTTGGCGTTACCAATGCCCGCGAATATGCAACATTGTATAACGAGGGATTGAAGAATGCAGGTGCAGCACCCATCTATCCAAACCCCGATGCATTGGGTGAAGGAACTGACTGGCAAAAAGAAGTTTTTCAAATTGCACCTATGACAGATGTTTCCTTATCCGCAAGTGGTGGAAACCAAAACAGCCGTTATTATTTTTCTGCAGGCTATGTTTACCAGGATGGAATTGTGAAAGGATCAAACTTCGACAGGATAAACATTCGTGTTAATTCTTCTCATACCATAATTCCTGCTATCAAAATCGGGGAGAATTTATCAGCCAGCGTAGCCAACTATAAACAACTTTCAGAGTTTGGTGTAGGTACTGTTTTGGGAAGTGTGTTAACCGCGAACCCTGAGATTCCTGTTAGGAATCCTGATGGAACCTGGGGATATTCACCTACTTCTCTAAATTCAAGCAACCCGTTAGCCAGTTTGAGTTATAGTAACGATAGAACAAGACGTCCTGTACTTAACGGAAATGTATATATAGATATCACTCCATTTAAAAATTTTACTTTTCACAGCCAATACAATTTTAACTGGGGTTATTCAGAAAATAGCCAGTTCTCACCTGTATATGTTGTGTCTGCTTCTCAACGAAATGACCTGGCCAGTTTAACAGAAAATAATACACGGTTCAGGGAATACAGCTGGGTGAATACGCTCTCATATCAAAAAAGTTTTGGTAAACATAATCTCGATGCATTAGCGGGTATAACCAGCCAGAATTCCTATACGCAAACCATTACTGCTGCCGGACAGGGGCTGCCACCAGCTGCTACCGATAATACCGGTTTAAGATATCTCGACCTGGCCATACAGGGATTCAGGGCTGTAGGCGGTGCAGGTGAATGGGGACTTCTTTCTTACCTCGGTCGCGTTAACTATAACTATGACGGAAAATATTTCACTACCGTAAACTTCCGCGCGGATGGTTCATCAAGATTTGGAGAAAACAATAAGTTTGGTTATTTCCCTTCATTTTCTTTGGGTTGGAAAATTTCGCAGGAAAATTTCATGAAGGATATAAGCTGGATGGATAACCTGATGATCAGGGGAGGCTGGGGCTCACTCGGAAATCAAAACTCATTGCCCAACTATGCATTTGCAAACCTGGTTACACCTAATATAAACTATAGCTTTGGAGAAGCGGTGTTAAGAGGCCAGGCGCCTACCAGTTTAGGTAACCCCGATCTTAAATGGGAATCAACCCGTGAAACCAATTTAGGATTTGATTTCATTGGATTTAATGGAAGGGTTACTGCTTCATTCGATTGGTACAACAAAAAAACAAACGATATTCTTTTACAGGTACCAGTTGTTCAATATTCTGGTATTGAGCAGGCTCCATATAGAAATGGTGGTGATGTTGAGAATAAGGGTATTGAAATTATGTTGGGATATAAGAGCCGTAACGATGAAAAAGCTTTCAACTACGATATATCCGGTAACGTTTCTTTCAACAAGAATAAAGTAACAAGATTAAGCAATACGGGTTCTTCTATCTTTACGCAACTCAGTTTCATTGGTATTGCTAACGTAACTCAGATAGGAAGCCCGATTGCTTCTTTCTATGGATGGAAGACAGATGGAATATTCCAGGATGCCGGTTCAATTGCAAAAAGCCCTTTCCAAAGCTCGGGAACAGCACCTGGTGACTGGAAATTTGTAGACCTTGATGGAAATGATACGATTAACGCCAAAGATCAAACGATTATAGGCAACCCATGGCCTAAAATGATTTATGGCTTAAATGCCCATTTCTCCTATAGGAACTTCGAATTAAGCCTGCAGCTGCAGGGCACTTATGGCAATGACATTTATATGGCCTCAAAATTCAGGCTCGAAGGTGCCAACTTCTTCAACTATACAAAAAATGTTTGGGATAACCGTTGGACAGGCCCGGGAACATCTAATGATATGCCACGTTTAACTACAAACGATCCTAATAATAATATGCGATCATCTGAGTATTATGTAGAAGATGGATCTTATATGAGGGTAAGAAATATTCAACTGTCTTACCGATTCCCGCAACAGAAGATCATGAAGCTGAGAAATCTCCGGTTATATGCTTCGGTACAAAATGCGTTTACAATTTCTAACTATCCGGGTTTTGATCCTGAACTGGGTACCAACCGCGCAAATAACCCGCTGTATATAGGTATCGATGAATTTGTTTATCCCGTTCCCCGTATCTATACTGTAGGTATTGATATTGGATTGTAACCAAAGACATAAATCAAAATTCGCTTTTGATCATAAATCATAAAATTAAAATCATGAAACCGATAATATATTTCTTAAGTTTCTTTTGCTTGTTAACAATAGGATGTAAAAAAACATTGGAGAAAGAACCGCTGGCAAGGATAGATGCATCGCAGGCTTATGTTACACTTGATGATGCCAAGAAAGCTGTTTACGCAGCTTATGCACCGCTTACTTTGAATAACTGGACTAATCTTGGCTACATGTATTGGGTACTGGGAAACGTAGCGTCTGACGACACAGAGAAAGGCGGCGAATCCGGTTCAGATCAATTATATGCACAACAAATCGCATTATTTAATATCCCATCCGACAACGATGCTACCCGCTTTGCATGGTCATCTCAATACATAGCAGTATTGCGTGCAAACCTGGTACTCGATAATGTTTCAAAAATAAATATGGATGCAGCTTTAAAAGCGCAATACCTGGCAGAAGCAAAATTTTTAAGAGGCTATGCTTATTTCAACCTGGTAAGAACTTTTGGTGATGTTCCATTAATCTTAGCTTCCGTAAACGAAAGTTATGATCTTGCACGTACTCCAAAAACGCAGGTTTATGATCAGATCATTAAAGATTTGACAGAAGCGGAAGCGGCTTTGCCTCTCGCGAGTAAATATGCAGCTGCCGACAGGGGGCGTGCTACCAAAGGTGCAGCACAGGCATATCTTGGAAAGGTTTACATGTACTTAAAGAATTTTACGAAAGCAGAAGAATGGTTTGCAAAAGTGATCACTTCCGGGGAGTATGCACTGGATGCAGACTATTTAAATCCGTTTTTACGCGCAGGAGAAAACAGTAAAGAAAATATTTTCACCGTTAAATTCTTTAATGACCAGGGTGCAGCGCCTTTGAATAATATTATCAGCACAGTAATGGCCAGCCGTGCCCGCAACGGATGGGGTTTTAATTGTCCTACAAAAGATTTTGTGGATGCTTTTGAACCCGGTGATCCAAGATTGAACTTCACCGTTTATAAAACAGGGGATGTGATGCCCGACGGACTCGTTGCAAATGTAGGAAACAGCACTACCGGCTATTTAACAAAAAAAGCCTATATACCAGAATATGAAAGAATCGCAAACTCCATTAATGCCGGTAGGGATGATATACAAATGCGGATGGGGAAAGTAATGCTATGGTACGCAGAAGCTGCTAATGAAAATGGTAAAACTACAGAGGCCCTAAAAGCGTTGAATGATGTACGTAAGCGTGCAAGGGGAACAAATCCCGCTATCTTACCCGACGTTACTCAAACTGATAAGGATGCTCTTCGTCAATTAATCTGGAAAGAACAACGTGTAGAGTTTGGACAGGAGTTTGAACGTTTCTTTGAACTCGTTAGGCAGGGAAGAGCAGGCCAGGTATTACGTGCTTATGCTGTAAAGTATAATACTGCCAAAGGCTCAGGTTTCAGAGATGGCGTCAATGAAATTTTTCCAATACCACAATCAGAAATTAACCTGAGTAAGGGCAAGCTTGTCCAGAACCCAGGGTACTAGTGTTCTCATATATCGCAAGTTCGCAGCATTCGGCATTCAGATCAGCACAGAAAGTTTGTGGTCTTTCCAGGCCATAATAATCTGCTGCTGATTTGATGCTTATTATAAGTTAATGAGAATTTGTTGAAACACTTTAATAACCGGTAAGAAAACAGATTGTGCATGAAAATAGTTTGGAGCTTCTTAGTATCAGGTGCTGTTCTGCTCCTTTTTGCAACATGCAAAAAAGAATACAGTTATGAAGGAGGGCCGGCAAATGCCGTCCAGGCGCCTGCTATATTTTCATTACAGGGCTCGCCAAATTCCTGTTCAAACATAAAGCTTGCAGGAGCTTATATTGCGGGCATACAAGTTACTTCGGGTAATACGTTAACATTAATGGTTGATGTTTCCAGTGCCGGAGAATATTCTATTTCTACCAACACTGCAAACGGCATATCTTTTAGGGGTTCCGGCATATTTACCGGAACAGGTATTCAGCAAATTATTTTACAGGCTGCAGGCACCCCGGTGGCCAAAGGCAACTATTCGATACTAATCTCTGCTGGCAGCAGTCAATGTAATTTCACACTAAATGTTTCAGACCCTCTGGTCACTATTCCCGTAAATATCAATCTGTCAGACTCAGCATGGCAATTCAGGCAGGGCAGCAAAACTTATCGTGGTTTTTTTGATGGTGCTCTTACCAATCTCGTTAATGGTTCAACGATTATGACCCTGGTTGGTCTCACCCCTACAAGAGATACAGCGATTGCTATTTTGGTGGATATTACCGGGTCTTCTGTAGTTAAAACAGGAACCTACTCTTCACTTACTGCTTCCACATTTACTTTTTTTGATAATAAGGGTAATTCAATTTTCACGGCTGATAAAACAACGCCAAATGTTGAAATAAAAATTACTGTTTCTTCTTATGATGCGAGTACACAAATTGTGCGGGGAATTTTCAGTGGTACGGCTCGGGATAGATTTAATCAACCGACAGCCATAACCGAAGGGAAATTTAATGCAAAACTTAATTAGGAGAATAACAGAATTTTTTTAGTTGGATATTGTGCTTTTTTTTAACCACAAAGGGCACTAAGAGAATTTATACAAAGGACACAAGGTTAAACCTTGACCTTGTGCACTTTGTGTTTCTTCATTGTGTACTCTGTGGTAAAAAAAATTTCCCCACATAATTTCGATGTTTACTTCGGAGTTGATCTTAGTCCAACACTATTCTCAGTTAACACAGTATATGCATGTTTTGCTCCATCCGGGGTATTGTCAACATATTTCATTTCCGGCATAGGCTGCGTCGGCGTATCATGATAAGTCATGCTTTGAAACAGGGGACGTCCAAATTTACCTATCGGATTTTCGGGAACCCGGGCCAGTTCTTTTCCATCACGAATGATGATAAAACTCCTGATTCCACTTTCAAAATCTGCTTCCGCATTCCACGTAATTTCTGTTCCAATACCCGACTTATTAATTTTTATATTAAATGGTGACGGAGGTGGAGTAATATCTACAGTAGATCCTGTTTTTACATATTCCGTCCAGGCTTTTGCAACAGCTTCATTAGGTAGCCATATTGCTTCATTCGGATTTCCTTTAAATGCTGATGCTGGTACTGCATTGCTGCTATCGAAACCTGCCAGCCAGGATTTACTCCAGTCAACGGGTTTCAAATCCTGTGTTGTACTTTCTTTACCTGGTAATCGCATAGCAAGACAGGCATCCAGGAAAGGTATGGCCAGGTAGCGGCTATCAGCAGTTTCATGTCCACTCAGCGGATCTTCTGCATATCCAACAGGAGCGCCCCAGGAACGATATTCCTGGAATGTAGCCATACAGCCCACGCCAGGCCTTCTTCTTCGTTCTTTAGTACCCGGGTTAGTGAAAATGGGTATGTTGTACATTTCGCGCGGAATCTGAGGTTGGGGAAACTCCGTTTTAGTTCGGAACATAACGGCTGTGCCTGAACGAAGCCACATAGCCACTATACGTTTAGGATATAGGGTAGCCAGAACATCCGACCAGATGCCACCACCCGAATGTCCCCACAATACCCAGGGAACCACCTTCAATTCAGCGTGTCCTGATTTCGCAGCAAACTCATCAATTGATTTTAAAAAAGTTTTTGCCGAACCCAGCCGGGGATCAAACCAAAGTTCTGCTCCTCCGGGTGTGAGATCGATTGCGTCGTTCAACACATGATAACTTGGACCCATCAATGCACAATCCCATTTTTTTGCCAATGCCTGCCAATGAAGATCATATGCTGCTGTTGCGCCTTCTGTTGCAGCCTCCCTGCCCGCACCATGCTGATGAACAATAATGCCACGTATAGTTTTAACTCCTTCCGGTATCCATAAAGTATAGGTAACGGCAATTTTCAATTCACCATCAATATTGGATGCAGGATAGTCTACTTTCAGGTATTGTCCTAACACAGATATAACCTGGCTTAAAAGAAAAAAGCAAGCTATCAACATTGTTAACACGGCTTTTTTTATGGCCGAATTACAGGGGATATTAATCATGAGAATATTTAGTTTACTGGTTATTGTTATATCATCCGTGTTTATTGAACAGCGTTTGAAAGAAAATTGACGATTGGTGCAGGATCATTGATATGGAGAAAATGCCCCTCGCCCTTTTTTTCGATAATGGTAATTTTTCCCCCGAGAGCTTTATATCTTTTTTGTAGTACAAGGGTTTGACTTTTAAACCAGGGATCAACGCTGCCACTGATATGTATAATAGGAACATTTTTTTTGGCCAACACTCCAAGACTATCTAAGAGTGGAGTAGTTGAAATCAGGCTGCGCATCAATGGATTTTCTCCATATATAGCAGAAATTTTTTCCGGGTTCAATTCAGCCCATGCATATACTTCACCTGCATAAGGGCCATTTCCTTCCATAACCGGTTTTTTAGAAAATCCGTGTTGGGTAAGAAAAAGATAAACACTATCCCATTGGTTGCGCATTGATCCTGCCTGTGCGGTTATCGGACTGATTACAATATGAAATCCTTTTGACAATAATGCCTGGTCAATCAAATCATCTCCCTTTACATTTCCACATCTGAATACCCAGGGTTTGCCGGGCGCAGTTTTATTGGGAACAATTATGCCCATGGCAGTAATCCCCCATTGACTATTCGTTATTATATCGTAACGCTCATAACATGGTGCGAAGCCGGGGCCGCGGCTGATTGCATAAGTATCTTCTTCTTTTAAATAGGTATATGAGTTGGATGTATTGTAATAATAGGATTTTACAAATCTTTTATCTACAAAATCAGGAGGGTCGGCCTTTGAAAGTTTCATGTTACTTTCAATCCAGTCTGCTATTATTTTTGGGTTCCGGATACTGTGAGGATGATGTGCCGGGCCATCTTTAATGATAACGGTTATACGACCACCCAGTTCGCGGTAGCGTTTTTCGATGGCCAGTGTATGTCGCTCAAGCAAAAAGTCGGAGCTGCCACAAACGTTAAGAAGGGGCACATCATTTTTCGCAAGATCACCCAATTTAATAAAAGCTTCCTGTCGAATAGCAGGATTATCGGCATAAATACAGGATACTTTATCGGGATGAACGGTTGTCCAGTCATACTCATTAACACCACCCTTGCTCATGCCGATAAATGCAGGCTTTTTTGCGAGATTATATTTTTCCGTGAGAAAAGTATACCAGGCATCCCATTGTTTTCCCGGATCAGGAGTGATAAAAACCACATAAAATCCCCGTTTCAATAATTCCACTTCTGTTTGAGGTTCATGATTCCAGTAACAAGCCTGCCAGGACCAGGGTAATCCCTGCGCCGCTTTAGCGGGAACTACAACTATACATCTTCGTTGACCTTTCACTGGTGAACCAACAGCGTCTTTTTCTTCTGCCGGAGGTTTAAAAGAGGAAATTGCCATTGTTTCATCGTCCATGACAAAATCATATCGATCAAATCCATGCCAGCTTTGCTTATCACCGGTGAAATTTGCTGGTAAGTTTTGAGCTCTTAAAGCAGGCATAAAAATGAAACAATAAAGAAATAGCGAGGATATAGCTGTTTTGTAGTTGTTGTTTCGCATAAGATGATTTATTCTATATTAAGGGGGCAAATACAATAAACGATACCTTATTTGCATTTTTATTTTCAGGTATTTTTATCGGGGTACACACTCACTTCATTCAGCTTAATGCAGTAAATAAATCAGGGAAATTTTGTTTTGACGCCTCCCTTAAGAATTAATTAAGTGTTTATTAAGGTTCGCCGGTTTCCTTTGTGAACTCAGGGAATGTAGGTTTAATGATTAACTCACTGCGCTGCACGGGCGAGGCACGTTTTAAAAAGCACATATGAAAAATGCAAAAATTGCTGGCGTTGATATTGGCGGGTCACATATTACTGCAGCCTTGATAGATATAAACACCAGGCAAATAATCGGTACTACGAAAAAAAGGATGGAGATTAATTCAAAAGGAAAAGCAGGTGATATTTTCGATTCATGGTCAAATCTCATAAAAGAAAGTTTTAAAGCTGGTCATTGCGAACCCACTGAAATTGGAATCGCCATGCCTGGTCCGTTTGACTACATTAATGGTATTTCCTATATCAGGGATCAGAATAAATATGATGCTTTATATGGATTAAATGTAAAAGAAGAACTCGCAGAAAGACTAGGCATTGAAGTAAATCAAATTACGTTGGTAAACGATGCGGCCTGTTTTCTTGAGGGAGAATTATTTGCTGGAACAGCCATGGACTACCAACGTGTTTTAGGACTCACCCTGGGCACAGGTTTAGGATCTGCCTGGTCTCTGGCAGGTAAAACCCGGGATGCAAACCTATGGTGTTCTCCCTTCTATAATGGCATCGCCGAAGATTATTTGTCTACACGGTGGTTTATAAAAAGATATGCTGAATTAACCGGGAATGAGGTAAACGATGTGAAATCAATTGTAATCAGGGTAGATGAAGACATCGAAATTTTAGAGTTGTTTAATGAATTCGGAACAAACCTGGCCAATTTTCTTATCCCCCATATTCTACAGGAACAACTGCAGTTAGTTGTACTCGGCGGAAATATTTCTCTTGCCTTTGCTTTTTTCTCCTCTGCTTTAAAAAGAACTTTTAAGGAGCAAAAAATAAAAGTTGAAATCAGCATTGCAGAATTAGGCGAAAATGCTTCTTTACTGGGTGCAGCCAGTAGTCATCTCAACGAGGCAAATTCATTTACTGTAAATCACCGCTCATAATGATGGTCCCCGCGCCGCTTTTATTATTCGATTTTAATATCCTGGATTCTGATAAATTTTTTAGGATTTAAATTGTATTCATTTAAGGGAATGGGGAAATAGTAATCTTTGGCTGAAATATTACAAGTTCGGTTGATCAAAAGAGAGGTAGAGTATGGCTATTGCTTTTTTATTATGGTACCATGAAGTGAAGCATATCTTTTTTAACAGTAACATTTATTTCACCCGAGTTAGGAAATCTTATCATATCGTCATCAATATGAATCCGGTTTCCATACCATTGCAATTTTATCTTGTTGGTTTTAATGGTTGATAACGGAAATGGAATAGGAGTATCGGTGAACGTACTTTTCAGATAAGCATTCATCAGTTCACGATCTTCTTCCCTTACCAAAACCACGTTCAATAAATTGTCATTTGATTCGGCGTCGGCTGCAAGTACAAGTCCCGGGCCCATTAACTTCATATTCATGATTTCGATCCAGAGAAATAGTCCTGAATAAACCTGTTCATCAATTTCGATATACGCATAATGAGATTCATAAGTTAACCCGGTTTTATAAAGCGTTTTCAGGGATGTCTGCATACTTTCTTCTGCGCTGCCTGATTTATTATTCTCATTATGTTCCATCTCTTTCATCATGTGGGGAAATATTCCCGCACCTATTGACTCGAGGAAAAATCCTTCATCGATCGGCTGATCAACTATACCCATATCGTAGGAAATTGTTTTGAAATTATTTTTCCTCCATGCCTGCAAAGTTTTCCGAATGTCGCTATCAATACCCATTGAACTGGCAATATTGTTCGCGGTGCCCATTCGCAAAATACCCAGTACAGGTTTTTTTGCCCACGATTTTATTTTGGATACCACTTTTCTCACTGTACCATCACCTCCTGCAATAAGGATAACTTCTGCGTTATTTTTGATTTGCCAATCCTTTTTAGTAGAAGCATAGCTCACGTCCCATTTTTCCTCTGCAAAAATGCTCATTAATTCCTGTTTCGACAGGTTATCAAACCCCGATCCCGGGTTATGTATTAACTGTGTTAAGGGCGATTTCATAACCATATATAATTAAAAATATGCCAGTATTGGCATGATAATTTGATTCTATTTCTTATGAATATACTTGTTACCAACGATGATAGCATTTTTAGCCCGGGTATTGCCGCGCTGGCTAAAGTTGCGCGTCAATTCGGAGATGTGAGAGTGGTTGCACCAGATGTAGAACAATCATCGATGGGCCAGGCCATCACATCAGGTAAGCCATTGTCGTATAAAACTTCACCGGTTTCATTCGACGGAATTGAAGCCTACCGCGTGAATGGTACACCTTCCGATTGTGTAGCATTAGGTACACATTTGTGGACGACTACGGATCTTGTACTCTCCGGAATTAATATGGGTTATAATGTTGGCAATTCTCTCTGGCATTCGGGCACCTTAGCTGCAGCAAAACAGGCTGTATTGTTGGGGATTCGCGGCATTGCATTTAGTACAACACTCGATAAGGGGGAACCTAAATTTGATCTGCTCTCTAATTTTATTGCTGACAGTATTAAACTAATCCTGCAGGAACCTAAAATGTTGCTGGTAAATGTAAACCTGCCGCCTGCACCTACTTCTATATATTGGACGTCACAATCTGTTCGGCAATATGATGGCAGGATAGTACCCGGCGTTGATCCCGTGGGGAGAAAACATTATTGGTTTACAGTAATTCCCCTTGAACCAGCAGAGGAAGGAACAGACCGCTGGGCAGTTGAGCGTAATTATGTGTCAATAACTCCATTGCGAATGGATCTTACCGACGAAAATACCTTAAAGAGTATTCGGAGAAATAAGGAAACGACGCAAGCTACCTGAAATAATTGCCAGGTGTATCTGAATTACAATACGTTAAAACCTGTGCGGAAAGATTGGGGCCGGTATTGAAATTAAACTTAAAATTTACCCATACAGCTTTAAAGCAATCCGTATTTGGGCTATTGAATTAATCCTTAAAACAAAATAATATTTTAATACGCTACTCTTTTAAGTGTCGTGTTGGGGAAATAAATCATCAGCAAATTTAGATTAGTTCTCAAAATTACCCGATTAATTTCCTTCTGATACAACGGCCCTGCTGCTATATTTTGTACAACTACAGGAAATTCGTTTTATGAATACTCACTATGATAAGTTCAACAGGAAAAATAAGAATTGGTATAAGCAATGGTTATATCCCGGGCAATAAATCAACGTTTCCATTAGAATATCAGTTAAAGAGCAGGCTGCATTATTACAGCCGCTTATTTAATACCATAGAGGTTAATAGTTGTTTTTATAAAACACCCCTGCGCTCATCGTATGAAAAATGGGTTGCAGATGTACCTGGTGATTTCCAGTTTACTTTAAAACTCAGCAAAGCCATTACGCATGATGCTGCATTGTCTGCCGATATTTCCTGCATGGAAAATTTTCTCGGGGCCGCTGAAGGAGTAAAGAGTAAAAAAGGTTGCCTGCTGATCCAGTTTCCCGGGAAAATTAATATTGAGTACTTTAAAAAGGTAGAACGATTATTAGAACAAATTCGGGTGAACGATCCTCTCAGTGAATGGCGAAAAGCAGTTGAGTTCAGGCACGGGAGCTGGTACATTGGCGAAACTACCGAGTTGCTGGATGAATTCGGTGCTACTATGGTAATTCATGATTTTTCAAAAGCAAAACTTACCACAACCCGATGTACAGCAAATTTTGTTTACATGAGATTTCATGGTCCCACGGGAAATTACAGGGATTCTTATTCTACAGAGGTTTTGGAAGAAAAAGCTGTGCAAATAAAATCTATTGCAGAATCAGGTAAAGATGTGTATGCCTATTTCAATAACACCATAGGTAATGCATTTGAGAACGCAAAGTTGTTGCAATTCTTATTGCGCTGATTAATTACTTTTCTTCCTGAAGATAAGTTTTAAGTATCGTATGTAAATTAATTCCTTTGCCCAGCACCGGCTTAAAAATATCTCCCTCCGATTTAATACGTTCCATGGCATTGCTGATATTAAAGCTTGTCATCTTCAATCCTTTTTTTACTTCTTCCCAATATAGGGGCATTGAAACTGTTGCGCCCGGTTTAGGCCGAATTGAGTAGGGTGCAGCCAATGTTGCTTTGGGCCGGTTCTGTAAATAATCGATATACAATTTGCCCTTTCTGTTGCGAACAATACGCTCGATACTTGTAGTGCGGGGGAGTAACTCATGAACCTGTGTTGCGATAAGTTTGCCGAAAGCCTGGCATTCATCATAATTATATTTAGCGCCAAGTGGAATATAGATATGTATTCCCGTTGAACCAGATAGTTTAGGGTAGCCTGTTACTTTCATTTCATCGAGCACCTGCTTCGTGAGTTGTGCTGTTTCAATTACGTGATTAAACGTGGACTTGTCGCCGGGGTCCAGGTCAATTAAACACCAGTCAGGATAATCGGGTTTATGGATCGTGCTATTCCAGGGGTTCATTTCAATGGCACCGGCATTAGCCATATATAAAATGCTGGCTTCAGAATCGGGTACCAGGAAATTTTTCTTTTCACCTTCTGATGTTGTATATGGTTCCATTTTTATCCAGGCCGGGGCAGAGTTCGTCTTTCCAGCACAGTGGGATCCGAAGCTTGGAATTCACGTGACTTGAAGTCGCGGCCGCACTGACCCTATAGTGAGTCGTATTAATTTAAATCATACCAACATGGTCAAATAAAACGAAAGGCTCAGTCGAAAGACTGGGCCTTTCGTTTTAATCTGATCGGCACGTAAGAGGTTCCAACTTTCACCATAATGAAATAAGATCACTACCGGGCGTATTTTTTGAGTTATCGAGATTTTCAGGAGCTAAGGAAGCTAAAATGGAGAAAAAAATCACTGGATATACCACCGTTGATATATCCCAATGGCATCGTAAAGAACATTTTGAGGCATTTCAGTCAGTTGCTCAATGTACCTATAACCAGACCGTTCAGCTGGATATTACGGCCTTTTTAAAGACCGTAAAGAAAAATAAGCACAAGTTTTATCCGGCCTTTATTCACATTCTTGCCCGCCTGATGAATGCTCATCCGGAATTTCGTATGGCAATGAAAGACGGTGAGCTGGTGATATGGGATAGTGTTCACCCTTGTTACACCGTTTTCCATGAGCAAACTGAAACGTTTTCATCGCTCTGGAGTGAATACCACGACGATTTCCGGCAGTTTCTACACATATATTCGCAAGATGTGGCGTGTTACGGTGAAAACCTGGCCTATTTCCCTAAAGGGTTTATTGAGAATATGTTTTTCGTCTCAGCCAATCCCTGGGTGAGTTTCACCAGTTTTGATTTAAACGTGGCCAATATGGACAACTTCTTCGCCCCCGTTTTCACCATGGGCAAATATTATACGCAAGGCGACAAGGTGCTGATGCCGCTGGCGATTCAGGTTCATCATGCCGTTTGTGATGGCTTCCATGTCGGCAGAATGCTTAATGAATTACAACAGTACTGCGATGAGTGGCAGGGCGGGGCGTAACCTAGGTGACAGAAGTTAAAAGCCTCCGGTCGGAGGCTTTTGACTTTCTGCTAGATCGGCCGCATCGAATATAACTTCGTATAATGTATAATGTATATTGATTTAAATTGCAATAATAAAT